>JACCDW010008923.1_pt1 | contig 66442 bp, 64 predicted proteins | sample 7449781 | NCBI WGS metagenome assembly JACCDW01 (sample SAMN15323449, study PRJNA562643) | freshwater metagenome | isolation source: river surface water | place: USA:Blue River Watershed | collected 2017-08-18
AGGGCAGATTGCCCACATACAACTTGTTGCCCATATACAGGGACTCCTCAGATACAAAGAAACAAAGCGACGGAGGTCCCAGGGCACGACGCAAAACAAGTGCGGGGCACGAAACTGACCGATCACCGACCCACCCGCCTGCATTCAGTCGAAACGCAGGCAAGTGTCAATCATTATGGTTCAGTCCCGTCCGAAACACCCCCATGTTTTTACCAATTTGAGGGATATAGCGCAAAAAAACCACGAATTTCGGGTTTCCCCCTGCATGGGGCAAGGGGGTGCAATGCGGCTTTACCAGTCGCTTTCCCGGTCGGGCGTGGCGCCGATTTTGTGCAAACTGAGGTCGGCCCCCATGAATTCTTGTTCGGCGTCCAGTTTCAGGCCGCCGCATGCCAGGCGCGCCAATCCATACGAGACAAACCCGCCAATCAGCGCCCAAACCACCGCCATCCCCGTGGCCAGCACCTGTGCCCAAAAGGACACGCCGCCCAAACCGCCCATGGTTTGTTGACCAAAGATGCCGGCGGCCAGTCCGCCCCAGGTGCCACACAAGCCGTGCAGCGGCCAAACCCCCAGCACGTCGTCGATCTTCCAGCGGTTTTGCGTGAGGGTGAACATGACCACAAACAAGGCGCCTGCCACCCCGCCGGTGACCAGTGCGCCCATGGGGTGCATCAGGTCCGAGCCGGCGCACACCGCCACCAGCCCTGCCAACGGTCCGTTGTGCACAAAGCCCGGGTCGTTGCGACCCAACACCAGCGCGGCCAGCGTGCCGCCCACCATGGCCATGAGCGAGTTGACCGCCACCAAGCCCGATACCTTGTCCAGCGTTTGCGCGCTCATGACATTGAAGCCAAACCAGCCCACCATCAAGATCCATGCACCTAACGCCAGAAAAGGGATGTTTGACGGCGGATGAACGGAGATGGCGCCACCTTTGCGGTAGCGGTTGTGCCGCGCGCCAACCAGCAGCACGGCGGGCAAGGCGATCCAGCCGCCCATGGCATGCACCACCACCGAGCCCGCAAAGTCGTGGAACTCTTCCCCTGTGGTGGCTTTCAGCCAGGCTTGCACGCCAAAATGCTGGTTCCAGGCGATGCCCTCAAAAAAGGGATAGAAAAACCCCACAATGACCGCAGTTGCCAGCAGTTGAGGGTAAAAACGAGCACGTTCGGCAATGCCGCCAGACACAATGGCCGGAATGGCGGCGGCAAACGTCAGCAAAAAGAAGAACTTGACCAGGTCATACCCGTTGCGGGCCGCCAACTCTTCGGCGCTGACCATGAAGTGCGTCCCGTAGGCCACACCATAGCCCACCAAAAAGTAAACCACGGTCGACAGGCTGAAATCGACCAGGATTTTGACCAGCGCGTTGACCTGGTTCTTTTTGCGTACCGTGCCCAGTTCTAAAAAAGCAAAACCGGCGTGCATCGCCAGCACCATGATGGCGCCGAGCAAAATGAACAGGGCATCTGCGCCCTGTTTGAGTGCGTCCATGACTCTTCCTTGGTAAAAATGATCGTTTTTGGTGCAAGAACACTTGCTTGCACTGTGTTGCACCAAAGTTAAGCAAAAAGCGCACCAAAAAAGAAGGGCTCAGGGGATGGTTGGCAGAAGGAGGCTGGTCTGATGCCGGGGTCAGCACCCAAGGGGTGCATGTATCATGGTGTCAGCTGTGCCCGATGGGCGGCCTTGCGGTGATTGGGGCGCGTCCTTCCCCGTCCGTTTACTCCATCAGAAACCGCATCATGCCCTTGCAGCTCTACATCGGTAACAAAAACTATTCTTCCTGGTCCATGCGGCCCTGGGTGTTGATGCGGCAGACCGGCATTGAATTCACCGAAGTCATGGTCCGATTTGACGCCTTTGACCCGGGCTCCAAATTCAAAACCACCTTGCAGGGCGTTACGCCCACAGGCAAGGTGCCCGTGTTGGTCGACGATGATGTGGTGGTATGGGACACGCTGGCGATTTCCGAATACTTGGCCGAACAGCACCCCTCTTTGCAACTCTGGCCGGCCGATGCAGCGGCGCGAGCCAGGGCGCGCAGCGTCTGTGCCGAAATGCACAGCGGGTTCACGGCCTTGCGCCAGAACTGCCCGATGAACATCGAGGCGCATTTGCCCGAGGCGGGGCGCGCCGCCATGCAAAAGCCCGAAGTGCAAACCGACGTGCAACGGTTGGTGGCCCTGTGGGACGAACTGTTGCAACAGCACGGCGGCCCCATGCTGTTGGGTGCGTTTGGCATCGCCGACGCATTCTTTGCCCCGGTGGCGATGCGGGTGCACACCTACGAGTTGCCAGTGTCCTCAACATCGGCGGCTTATTTGAAGCGACTGCGCGAACTGCCGGGGGTGCAAGCCTGGATCGATCAGGCGTTGTTGGAGGCGGACTTTCGGCCTTTTGAAGAGCCCTACAGGCACACGCGCGACAAGCCGTGAAGCGGTCGGTGACAGACTTGCCAAAGGCAACGGCAAGGCGCGCTCGAGTGCTTTAACCCAAGGCGGTTTGCAACGGTGCGCGGTGCTCATGGGTCGTCGTTCATGGCATCAAGACCCCTTGGGATCTGCGAAACATCGCAGATATGTGACAACAAGTTATACTTGTCGTGCGCCGATTTGCTCCAGCTTGCGGGCGCTCGGGTGGCCTGTCGCCACCCCAAAAAAATACCGCTAAAGAGGTCGTTCCACCCGGTACCGCTTCTTGGGCGAACCGGGTTTTTTGTTGGGACGACATGAGTTTCATTGCACAGCCACAGACGATGCACTTTGACGCCGCCTTGCCCTTGCAAAGCGGTGCCAGCATCAGCGACTACCAGTTGGCTTATGAGACCTACGGCACGCTCAACGCACGGCGCGATAACGCGGTGCTGATCTGCCACGCCCTCAATGCCTCGCACCACGTGGCCGGCACTTATGCCGGGCAAAACAAAAGCGAGGGTTGGTGGGACAACATGATCGGGCCGGGCAAACCGGTCGACACCAACCGCTTCTTTGTCATCGGGGTGAACAACCTGGGGTCTTGCTTTGGCTCGACCGGACCCATGCACCAGAACCCGGCCACGGGCCAGACCTATGGCGCCGACTTTCCGGTGGTGACGGTCGAGGACTGGGTCAATGCACAAGCCCGCTTGCTGGACAAGCTGGGCATCGATCAACTGGCCGCCGTGATGGGCGGCAGCTTGGGCGGCATGCAGGCACTCAGCTGGACGCTGCAACACCCTGCCCGGGTGCGCCATGCGGTGGTGATCGCCAGCGCCCCCAACCTGACGGCAGAAAACATTGCCTTTAACGAAGTGGCGCGTCGCGCCATCGTGACCGATCCCGATTTCCATGGCGGGCATTTTTACCGCCACGACACCCTGCCGCGACGGGGCTTGCGCATCGCCCGCATGATCGGCCACATCACATACCTCAGCGACGATGTGATGAACGAAAAATTTGGCCGCGAGTTGCGCCAGGCGGTCACCAGTCATGCCAGTGGCTACAAGTTCAGCACCCAGGACATTGAGTTCCAGATCGAGAGTTATTTGCGCCATCAGGGTGACAAATTCAGCGAATATTTCGACGCCAACACCTATTTGCTGATCACCCGAGCCCTCGATTACTTCGATCCGGCGCGACTGCACGGTGGCAGCTTGTCCAGGGCGCTGGCGGTCACCCAAGCCCGGTTTTTGGTGGTGAGCTTCACCACCGACTGGCGTTTTTCGCCGGCGCGCAGCCGAGAGATCGTCAAGGCCTTGCTGGACAACCAGCGGCAGGTCAGTTATGCCGAAATCGATGCGCCGCACGGACACGACGCGTTTTTGCTCGACGACCCCCGATATCTGCAACTGGTCGCCGCCTACTTTGAACGCATCCATCTGGAGGGCGCGGCATGAGCGACCAGCAGATCCTGGAAACCCTGGCCAGTCTGGTCCCCGAGGGCAGCCGGGTGCTCGACCTGGGGTGTGGCGATGGGGCCATGCTGGAGCATTTGCAACAAAAGCGCGGCTGCACGGGGTATGGCGTGGAGCTTGACGACGACAATGTGCTGGCCTGTGCCCGACGTGGGGTGGAAGTGTTGCAGCTCAACCTGGATCAGGGCTTGAAGCTGTTTGGCGACCAAAGTTTTGACGTGGTGCTGCAAATTGACACCCTGCAGCACTTGCGCAATGCCGAGACCATGTTGCAAGAAACCGCACGGGTGGGGCGCATTGGCATCGTGTCTTTTCCCAACTTTGCCCATTGGCCCAATCGCCTGTCGGTGTTGCTGGGCCGCATGCCGGTGACGCGCCGATTGCCTTACCAGTGGTACAACACCCCCAACATTCGGGTGGGCACCTATGCTGATTTTGAATCGCTGGCAGGCAAAAACGGCTTGCGCATTCTGGATTCGTTTGGATTGCACAACGGCCAGACGGTTCGCACCTGGCCGAATGCCCTGGCCAGCACATCAGTTTTTCAGTTCACCCGCTGACACGGGGCCCGGCGAGCTTCAAAATGCCGCAATCTGAGCAATCAAGCTTTAAACAGGAGTACAACATGGGAACAACGATCCAACTGCAGTCTGCCGACGGTTTCAAGTTTGACGCTTATGTCGCTCAGCCTGCGCAGGCCCCACGCGCCGCCGTGGTGGTGTTGCAAGAAATCTTTGGCGTCAACGATCACATCAGAAAAGTCGCCGACGGCTACGCACAAGCCGGTTATCTGGCCATCGCGCCGGCCACGTTCGCGCGCTCAAAAACCGGTGTCGAACTGGGCTATACACCCGACGACATGAACGCCGGTTTTGCACTCAAGACGGCCATTGAAGCATTGCCGGCACCCGGCGTGATCGCCGACATCCAGGCCGCCGTGAACCATGCCGCCGCCAGCTGCAAAGGCAAGGTGGGGGTGGTGGGGTATTGTTGGGGCGGCTTGCTCACTTGGCGCAGTGCGGCGTTGGTCACCGGCCTGAGCGCTGCCGTGCCTTACTACGGCGGCGGCGTCACCACCGAAGCCGAGACCCAGCGCCAGGCCCTGTGCCCGGTGTTGGCCCACTTCGGCGACAAGGATCACTGGATTCCGCTGGAAACCGTCGAGTCTTTCAAAAAGGCGCAACCCGGCGTTGAGGTGCACGTGTACCAGGCCGACCATGGCTTCAACTGTGACCAGCGCGGGTCGTACAACGAAGCTGCAGCCCAATTGGCCCGCCAGCGCACCCTCGACTTCTTCGCCAAGCACCTCGCCTGAATACCGAAATTGGGGTCTGACCCCAATTAATGGTTGTTTTTTTGCGACGCCGGAATCATCGGGGACAGATCACCCGAGCCAACCCCTATGCGGGCAGGGTTGGCGCACGCTCTACAATGGAAGTTTGTTCAAACACAGGAGTCGATCCGTGCTGATTTCCAATGCTTTTGCCCAAACCGCGCCCGCTGCCAGCGGAGATCTGGGTTCTTCGCTGATGGGCATGCTGCCCTTGGTGCTGATGTTCGTGGTGTTGTATTTCGTCATGATTCGTCCCCAGATGAAGCGCCAAAAAGAGCACCGCGCCATGATCGAAGCGCTGGCCAAGGGTGATGAAGTGGCCACGGTCGGTGGTGTCATGGGTCGCATTACACGTGTGGGCGATCACTCACTCGGTCTGCAGGTCTCCGAAGGCGTTGAGCTCGAAATCCAGCGCTCTGCTGTGGTTCAGGTCTTGCCCAAAGGCAGTCTGAAATCGGCATGAACCGCTATCCGATCTGGAAATACCTGCTGATCGGCTTGGCCCTGTTGCTGGGTGCGATCTACGCTTTGCCCAACCTTTTTGGTGAGCAACCGGCGGTGCAGGTGGCGCCGGCCAAAGCCAGTGTCAAGCTCGATGCCACGGTGCAATCGCGTGCCGAAGCGGCCTTGAAGGACGCCGGCCTGACACCGGTGGCGCAAAGCCTTGAGCCCAACACCCTGAAACTGCGCTTTCTGGACACCGAGCAGCAATTGAAGGCCAAAGATGTGGTGCAAAAGGCCCTCAATCCCAACCCGACTGATCCGGCGTATGTGGTGGCGCTGAATTTGGTTTCTACCTCCCCGGCCTGGTTGACCGCGCTCAGTGCCGCGCCCATGTATTTGGGCCTGGATTTGCGGGGGGGTGTGCATTTCATGCTTCAGGTTGACATGAATGCCGCCTTGACCCAGCGGGCCGAGGGCATCGCCGGCGATTTGCGCACCCAGTTGCGCGATCAGAACATCCGCCATGGCGGCATCACCCGCCAAGGCGACGCGATTGAATTGCGACTGCGCGATGCCACCCAGCAGACGGCCGTGCAGAAGTTGCTCACCGATCGGTTTGCCGACCTGGCTGTGACCCCCCAGGTCAGTGGCAGCGACACCGTGCTCAGTCTGCGCTTGCGGCCAGAGGCGGCTCGCAAGGTGCAAGAGCAGGCCCTGAAACAAAACATCACCACCTTGCACAACCGCATCAACGAGCTTGGCGTGGCCGAGCCGGTGATCCAGCAACAGGGTCTGGATCGCATCGTGGTGCAATTGCCCGGTGTTCAAGACACGGCCAAGGCCAAAGACATTTTGGGTCGCACCGCCACCCTGGAAGTGCGAATGGTCGACGAGTCCTCGGAAGCCCGAGCCGCCGAACTGGGCTCGGCTCCGGTGCCCTTTGGCACCGAAAAATTCTCCGAACGCAATGGCCAGCCGCTGGTGGTCAAAAAACAGGTCGTGCTGACCGGTGAAAACCTCACGGACGCACAGCCGGGCTTTGACAGCCAGACCCAGGAGCCGGTGGTCAACCTCACGCTCGATGGCAAAGGGGCTCGCATCTTCCGCGACGTCACCCGCGACAATGTGGGCAAACGCATGGCCATTTTGCTGTTTGAAAAAGGCCGTGGCGAAGTGGTGACCGCACCGGTGATTCGCAGTGAAATCGGCGGTGGCAGGGTGCAAATCTCGGGCCGCATGACGACGGTCGAAGCCAACGACGTGGCTTTGCTTTTGCGAGCCGGTTCATTGGCCGCACCGATGGACATCATCGAAGAGCGCACCATCGGTCCCAGCCTGGGCGCCGAGAACATCGCCAAGGGTTTCAACAGCGTGACCTGGGGCTTTGTGGCGGTGGCCGCCTTCATGTGCATTTATTACATGTTGTTTGGCATCTTCTCCAGCATCGCCCTGGGCTTCAACCTCCTGTTGTTGGTCGCCATCCTGTCCATGCTGCAAGCCACCCTGACGCTGCCGGGCATGGCCGCCATGGCCCTGGTGCTGGGCATGGCCATCGACGCCAACGTGCTCATCAACGAACGCGTGCGCGAGGAACTGCGCAACGGTGTTTCGCCGCAAGCGGCGATCCATGCCGGTTACGACCGTGCCTGGGCCACCATCCTCGACTCCAACGTCACCACCCTGATTGCCGGCCTGGCCTTGTTGGCTTTTGGTTCCGGTCCGGTGCGCGGCTTTGCGGTCGTGCATTGCATCGGCATCGTGACCAGCATGTTCTCGGCGGTGTTTTTCTCGCGCGGTTTGGTCAACCTCTGGTATGGCCGGCAGAAAAAATTGAAATCGGTCTCCATCGGCACGGTCTGGCGTCCTGAAAACGCCACCGCCCGACGCGACGTCGAAGCGAACTAAAAGGCAGCCCAGCATGGAATTTTTCCGCATCCGTCGCGACATCCCGTTCATGCGCCATGCCCTGGTGTTCAATGCGATTTCGTTCATCACCTTTGTGTTGGCCGTGTTCTTTTTGGTCACACGGGGCCTGCATTTGTCGGTGGAATTCACGGGCGGCACCTTGATCGAAGTGGCCTACGCCCAACCTGCCGACCTTGAAAAAGCCCGTGGCCAAATTGCCAAACTGGGTTTGACCGATGTCCAAGTGCAAAACTTCGGCAGCGCCCGCGACGTGCTCATCCGCATGCCCGCCATCAAGGGTGTCAGTTCAGCGCAGCAGACCGATCAGGTCATGGTCGCCCTGAAAGAGGCCGATGCCAGCGCCGAGTTGCGCCGCAGCGAGTTTGTTGGCCCGCAGGTCGGGGATGAGTTGGCCACCGACGGCCTCATGGCTCTGGCCTTTGTGGTGGTCGGCATCATGATCTATCTGGCCTTCCGCTTCGAGTGGAAATACTCGGTGGCGGCGATCCTGGCCAACTTGCACGATGTGGTCATCATTTTGGGCTTTTTCGCCTTCTTCCAGTGGGAGTTTTCGTTGCCGGTGCTGGCTGCGGTGTTGGCCGTTTTGGGTTACTCGGTTAACGAGTCTGTGGTCATTTTTGACCGGATCCGGGAAAACTTCCGCCGCTATCGCAAGATGAGCACGGTGGAGATCATCGACAACGCCATCACCTCCACCATCAGTCGCACCATCATCACCCACGGCTCGACCCAGCTCATGGTGTTGTCGATGCTGATTTTTGGCGGTGCCACGCTGCACTACTTCGCCCTGGCGCTGACCATCGGTATTTTGTTCGGCATCTATTCTTCGGTCTTCGTGGCTGCCGCCATCGCCATGTGGTTGGGCATCCAGCGTGAAGACCTGATCAAAGGCCCCAAGCGCAATCCCGGCGATCCCGACGATCCCAATGCGGGTGCGGTGGTCTGAAGCGCCCTGAGCTTCAACCTCAACTTCAATGGCAACGCCAACCCCCTACCGCGGCGGCAGAGGGGGTGTCAGGGTCTCAGCTCCATTGCTTCAACACCGGGGCCAGGTTTCGAGCCTTGACATGCCCAAAGCCCTTGATGGCCTCGGGTGACCTGGCAAAAGCCAGGGCCTCATCCCGCGTCTGTGCGTTCAGACGACCCAACCAAGCCAAGACCCCATCGCGATAGCGGGCGATCAGCGCCCGTTCGGTCTGGCGCTCTTCGGTGTGCCCAAAGGGGTCGAACCAGGTCCCGCGCAAGAACTTGAATTGGGCCAACACCCCAAACGCCGTCAGCATCCAGGGCCCGAAGGTGGATTTTTGCAGTTCACCCCGTTCATTGCGACGCGCGAGCAAAGGCGGCGCCAGGTGGTAGTGCAAGCGGAAGTCGCCCTCGAACTGTTCGCGCAACCGCGCCAAAAACACCGGGTCGCTGTGCAAGCGGGCCACCTCGTACTCGTCTTTGTAGGCCATCAGTTTGTGCAGTCCCTGGGCCACCGCACGGGTGAAACTGTCCTGTCCCGGCAAAGCGGTTTGCTCCGCCGCTCGCACCTGCGCCAGGAAGTCGGTGTACTGGCGCGCGTAGGCCTCGTTTTGATAAGCCCGCAAGTGTTCGGCCCGGCGCTGAATCAGGTCGTCGAGCGAAAGCGGACGGTGCAGCGTGATGGGCGTTGCCGGTTTCAGCAAGGCTTGCACGGCGGCCCAGTCATGGGCGCAGCGTCGGCCCCATTCGAATGCCGCTTTGTTCTTGTCAACCGCGACTTCATTGAGTTCGATGGCACGCAACAGCGACTCGCGGCGCAGCGGGATCCAGCCCTTTTGCCAGGCATACCCCATCACCATGGGGTTGATGAAAATGCTGTCGCCCAGCAGCTGCGTGGCGACCCCATTCGCATCAAACACGCTCAGCAAGGCGGGGTGCTGTTCGGCGCCAACCGCCTGAGCGACGTGCAGCGCGCAATCTTGCGACGGATCGCGCCAGCCGCCGTCTTTGACAAATGCCGCCGTAGGCGTGCTGTGGCTGTTCAGCACCACATGGGTGCGCCCTTGCAGCATGCGTTGGATGGTTTCTTTACCGGCCGTCACGATGGGATCGCAGCCCAACACCAGATCGGCGCTGGCCATGCCCACCCGGGTGGTGCAGATGTCGTCCTGGTGCGCGGCCAAATACACATGAGCCCAAGTGGCACCCCCCTTTTGGGCCAGACCGGCAGAGTCTTGCGTGACCACCCCCAGACCTTCGAGGTGCGCGGCCATGCCCAACAACTGGCCGATGGTGATCACGCCAGTACCGCCCACGCCCGCGACCACCGTGCCCCAGGGCCGACTCAAAACCATCGGCGACGGCTCAGGCAAGTCACTCTCGGGAAAGGTGGTTGACGGGACCGGTTTGACCTTTTTCAGTTGACCCCCGCGCACGGTGATGAAGCTGGGGCAAAAGCCTTTCAGGCAACTGGTGTCCTTGTTGCAGGTGCTTTGGTTGATCGTGCGTTTGCGCCCCAATTCGGTTTCCAGCGGTTCGATGCTCAGGCAATTGCTTTGCACGCCGCAGTCCCCGCAGCCTTCGCACACGGCAGGGTTGATGACCACCCGCAGGGCCGGATCCACCATCGTGCCGCGCTTGCGCCGGCGGCGCTTTTCGGTGGCGCAGGTCTGGTCGTAGATGATGACGGTGCAACCCGTGATCTCTCGCATTTGGCGCTGGATGGCGTCGAGCCGGTCGCGATGTTCCACCGCCACCCCTTGCGGCAAGCCTTTGACACCGGCGTATTTCTCCGGTTCGTCGGTGACGATGGTGACCCGTTGCGCCCCTTCGGCGATCATGCTCTGTGCGATCTGGACCGGCGTGTGACCTTCGGGCCGTTCGCCCACCGGCTGCCCACCGGTCATGGCCACGGCGTCGTTGTACAAAATCTTGTAAGTGATGTTCACGCCCGCAGCCACGCTTTGGCGCACCGCCAGCAAGCCGCTGTGGAAATAGGTGCCATCGCCGATGTTGGCAAAGACATGACGGTCGTTGCTGAAGGCTTGCTGACCCACCCAGGGCACGCCTTCGCCACCCATTTGGGTAAAGCCAGTTGTGCTGCGGTCCATCCACAGGCTCATGAAGTGACAGCCGATGCCGGCCATCGCGCGCGACCCTTCGGGCACTTGGGTGCTGGTGTTGTGGGGGCAGCCCGAACAAAACCAGGGCAGGCGATCGGCCTGTGCGGTTTGGATCTGCAGGCTGCGCTCTTTGGCGTCGAGCAAAGCCAACCGGGCTTCGATCCGTGCCCGGGTGTCGGCGTCCACGCCCAGGGCCAGCAAACGTTGGGCGATGGCGCGTGCCACCAAGCCGGGGTTGAGTTCGTGGTTGGGGCGCAGCAAATGCGGGCCATCGGACGTGCCGGCGGGCCATTTGCCGCTGACGATGGGGCGCTCGGCGTCGGGCCAAGTGTAGAGCTGCTCTTTCAGTTGGGGCTCGATGATCGGTCGTTTTTCCTCGATCACCAGCACCTCGCGCAGACCACGGGCGAAATCGGCCACGCCTTGTGTTTCGAGCGGCCACACCACGCCCACTTTGTGCAACCGGATCCCCAACTGGTTGCACCGCGCTTCGTCCAGTCCCAGGTCGTTCAAGGCCTGCCGGGTGTCGTTGTAGGCCTTGCCGCTGGCCATCAGGCCGAACCGGTCTTGTGGACCGCGGATCACGTCAAAGTTGAGCCGATTGGCCCGCAAATAAGCCTGGATCGCCGGCACCTTGTGCTGGAACAGCCGGGCCTCTTGCGTCAGGGCATCGTCGGGCCATCGAATGTGCAAACCGGTGGGCGGCAACTCGATGTCGGGCAACACGATCTGCACACGCTGCGGGTCGATCAGCGCGGTCGCGCTGGATTCGACAATTTCCTGAATCGTCTTCATGCCCGCCCATACGCTGGCGAAGCGGCTCAGGGCGATGGCGTGCAGGCCATGGTCGAGCACGTCTTGCACGCTGGCAGGGAAAAACACCGGCGTGCCGCAAGCGATGAAAATGTGATCGCTTTGATGCGCCGCCGTCGAGCTTTTGGCCACGTGGTCGTCACCGGCCACGGCCAGCACACCGCCCCAGGGCGTGGTACCGGCCATGTTGGCGTGCTTGAACACATCGGCGCAGCGGTCCACGCCCGGCCCCTTGCCGTACCAGATCCCAAACACCCCGTCGAAGCGGTTGTTGCCCGGTGGTGCGAAGCCCAGTTGCTGAGTCCCCCACAAGGCCGTTGCCGCCAACTCCTCATTGACGCCGGGCTGGAAAACGATGTTTTGCGCTTGCAGGTATTTTTTGGCGCGCCACAAAGCCTGGTCGTAGCCCCCCAGCGGTGAGCCGCGATAGCCGCTGATGAAGCCGGCGGTGTTTTGGCCCGCCAGAGCGTCTCGCTGGCGTTGCAGCATGGGCAACTTCACCAAAGCCTGCACGCCGCTCATGAAGGCGCGGCCGTGATCCAGTGCGTACTTGTCATCCAGCGTGATGGTGGCCAGGGCCTGTCGGATGTGTTCAGGCAAAGGGGCGTTCATGCGCAACTCCGATCAGATGAGGAGGGAAACCATGTCGTCCATCTTACGGCGAAGTGCCGGCTCGCGCATCGGCCAAACCCTGTGCCGTGTCACCTCGGCCACAAAGCCCACAGGCGCAGATCCTGCCGGACCCGTCCGGCCCATTCGCCGGCGGCCTCACCGCTGCCCGCGTAATAATCGGCCCGCACCGCGCCCACGATGGCGCTGCCGGTGTCTTGTGCCACCACCAAACGGCGCAAAGGCGTGGCGCCATCCGAGGCCAGCCAAACGGGCGTGCCATAAGGCATGCTGCGCGGATCGATGGCGATCGAGCGGCCGCTGGTCAAGGGCACCCCCATGGCACCGGTCGGGCCCAGTTGCGGATCATTCAGGGGCATTTCGCGGAAAAACACATAGCGCGGATTGGCCCACAACAACTCGTTGCGGCGTTGCGGGTTGGCGGCCAGCCAGGCCTTGATGCCCGGCCAGCTCGCGTCCTTGACCAGTTGTCGATCCAGCAACCAGCGGCCGATGCTCTGGTAAGGATGCTGGTTGGTTGCCGCAAACGACAGTCGCACCGCACGGGTCTGGCCGTTGGGCTCTTCCACCATCAACCGGCCCGAGCCCTGGATGTGCAGCACCATGGCGTCGACGGGATCGCGCAAGAAGGCAATTTCACGGCCCCGCAAGGCCGCCTGGGCCGGCGCCAGGGTTTCGATTTCACGCCGGCTGTACCAGGGACTGGCGTCGCGCGATCGCGACAGTCCGGCGGGCGGGGCGTACAAGGGCACTTCGAAACCGGGCTTGCGAATCCGGCTGGCCGTCAGCACCGGCTCAAAATAAGCCGTTAGCAAGCCCTGTGACCGTCCATCGGGGGCCTCGATCCGGTGGGGCATGAAGCGCCGGGTCAGGAAGCGCTTTTGTTGTGCGGCATCGGCCTGGTCCAAAAGCCGCATCTCGGCGCAAACCGAAAGCCAATCGGGGCGGGGCTTTTGACAACTGTGCAACAGAGCGGGCCAGGAATCGCGCAGGTCATCGTTCTCCCAGCCGGGCAATTCGCTCCAGGCCACCGGCACCCAGCGACTGCCAGGCATGCTCGGGGCCGATCCACTGCCAAGCGGCGTCGCCTCGGTGGCCCGATCAGCTGGCGGGCTTGGGACCGATGAAGACACCGTTTCCACCGGGGGCATGCGCACCTGTGGCGTTGAACAAGCCGAAAGCATTCCTACAATCAGAACCCGGTTCAACACATTCAGGACACGTGACATGGGACTCATTTTGCTCGAAGCGCTGGCCGCCGGCGGCATTTTGGTGTTGATCGTGTGGTGGACCATGTTCAGTGGCCGTGACAAAGGCGAGTTGAAAGACCGCGAAGACGAGCGCTGAGCCGTTTCATCAGGGCGTTCCCGAGCGCACCAGGTTGGATAACTCCACCGCTGACTTCACCCCCATTTTTTCGAACACCCGCGCCCGGTGAACCTCGACCGTGCGCACACTGATGCCCAGTTGATCGGCGATTTGTTTGTTCGGCAACCCCTGCACCACCCGCTCCATCACCTCTGCCTCGCGCTCGGTCAGGTCTTGCAGGCGTTGACGTTGCTCGGCTTGCCACTGGGCTTGTGCCAGGTGGCTGCCCGAGCGAGCCAGCGCCTGTTCGATCCGGTCGACCAGCACATTGTCCGAAAACGGCTTTTCACAAAAATCGAAAGCCCCGCGCTTGACCGCATCCACTGCAGTGGGGACATCCGCATGGCCGGTCAGAAAAATCACCGGGCAGACATCGACCAGGCCGCGCGCCACCCACAGATCAAACAAGGCCAGACCGCTCATGCCCGGCATGCGCACATCGAGCAACAGGCAACAGGGCTGTGCCGGCGCTCGCAAGTCCCCCCAGCGATCCAAAAACTCATCGGCGCCGGCGTGGGTGGTGCTGGGCAGTCCGCGCGATCGCAACAGCCAGGCCAAGGCGTCGCGCACGCCGGCATCGTCATCGATCAGGTGCACCAGGGCGTTTTTTATCGGTTGCATTCAGACCTCGGCAGAGCCCTGAGGGGTGCGGCAGGGCAAAGTGAAACGAAAGATGGTGCCACAAGGCTGGTTGGGCCGATGCACCAATTGGCCGCCGTGCTGTTCAACCACGGTGCGACACAGGCTCAAGCCCAAGCCCATGCCTTCTTGCTTGGTGGTGAAAAAAGGCGTGTACAGATTGATCTCCACATCCGGGTCGATGCCGCACCCCAGATCGGTCACTTCGAACGCCAACATGTCGCTGCCTTCATCGGGCGTGGCCCGATCCAGTGTCAACGTCAATTGCCGCACCGGAGCCGCTTTGGGCCGGGGCTTGTGCTCATCGCTCATGGCCTGCATGCCATTGCGCGCCAGGTTCAAAATGACTTGCTCCACCATGGCCCGATCGCACCACACTTCGGGCAGTTGGTCGGCGACGCGAACTTCCAGATCGATCATCAGTTTGCGTGCTTGCAAGCGAACCAGCGGCATCACGCTGTCGAGCAAGTCGATCGGTCGAACCGGCTCTCTGCTGGGGGTGCGTCGGCGCACAAAGTCGTGCACGCTTTTGATCACCTGACCGGCTCGCTCGGCTTGCTGGGCAATGCGGCTGACGGCGTCATCCAGGTGCTTTTTCAGCTCACCCATGGCCAGCGCCGGTTGGTGCCGCAACAGGTTGCGGCTGCCGTTGGCATAACTTGAAATGGCCGCCAGGGGCTGGTTCAATTCGTGGCTGATCAGCGAAGCCATCTCGCCCACGCTGGCCAGGCGTGCGGTGGCCTGCAAGCGCTCTTGCGATGCGCGCGACAACTCCTCAATGCGGCGTTGCTCGCTGGTGTCCAGGATCGTGCTCATCCAGCCGGTTTGGGTACCCCGGGCATCGATCAAGGGTGCTTCAAAAATGAGCACCGGAAACCGTTCGCCATTGCGCCGCATGAACACCGACTCGATGCCTTCGCGCGGGGGTGCATTGCCCGCCAGTCGCAACGCTTGCCGACGGCCATACTCGGTGATCATCTCGGGTGGCCAATACCGGGGCGGGGTCGAGCTGCCCAGCAAGTCCTCGGCAGGCCAACCCACCATTTCGCAAAACGCCGGGTTCACATAGGTGATGCGGCCTTGCAGGTCACGTGCGCGCAAGCCGGTGACCAGCGAGTCTTCCATCGCCTTGCGAAAGGCCAATGCGTCGGCCAACTCGCGCTCGGCCTTTTGCCGGCGGCGAGTATCGCGGCCCAGCAAGCCCAGCACCGTCAACAGCGCCAGGCTCAGCGCCGCCACTGCGGCGGTGAGCAGATTCGGAAACACATCGGGGCCCATGCGCCGGCTGTCTACCCGCAAAATCAGCGACGTGCCGGACAAGTTCAGCAACTGCTCGCCGGTGAAGGCGCGCTGGCCTTCGCGCGCTTGTCCCACCATCGCCAGCCGGGTGCCGTCGGACTCGACAAAAGACAGCTGTTGGCTGCGATACAAATTGGGCGACACCAGGTGCAAAAGCAAATCGGGCAAGGCATAACTGGCGATCAGATAGCCGCTGAGCTCACCCTCGAGCATCCAGGGCAGGCACAACTGGATCATTTCCATGCCGGCCCCTTCTTCGGTGGCGATGTAGACACTGGGTGAATAGCTGGCATTGCCCCAACGGCGTGCCTGGGCGCAGGCCAGGTTGATTTCGGTCAGCCATTGATCGGCACCCAAATGGCGCATCAGGGACGGGCGCGACGGGCTGTTCGAAGCGGCCAACAATTCCAGTTGCGGACTGCGCCACTCCATCCGCACCCACCCCCTGCGTTGTCGCAGCAAAGAGTCGGCTTTGGCCGACCAGGCACCGGGTGTCATGCCGACCGGGGTGATCGACTCGAGCAAGTTCAAGTTGCGCGCCAGACCCGCCCGCACATCGCTGACCGCGTCGCTGGCATCCCGATCGGTCTGCAACTGCAGTTTTTCGGACTCGTATCGCCCTGCCAGCCAGACCAGCGTCAGCAGCATCGACAAGACCAGCACCACCAGCGTGGCCCAAAGCAAACCACGGCGGCGCGGACGCAGAGGCAAATCCAGGGTCAGCAAGCTCATGGTTTGACGTCGGCCTTGAAGGGCACCTGGGTCACGCGCGGGTCACTCCAGGTGCCATCCACATGGAACTGCTGCGTGGCCGACTCCATCAGGGGGCGTCGCAGCACGTATTGCGCCAAGAAGGTCGTCAGGCCCACCACCGGATTGATGGCCGAATAAATCAGCGAGGCCCCACCGGCGTTGATGTCCGGAATCACCAGCACCTTGAGGTCCTGGGTTTCCTGGGCGATGTTGGCCTGCCCTTCCATCAGCACCGCCACATTCACACCCTTCATTTGCAGGTTTTGCGAACTGGCCAAGCCCTGCTCGATTTTCACGTCACCCCGGAAAAAATCAAACGCAAACCCTTCGCTGAACACGTCCCGAAAATCGAGCATCAAACGCCTTGGCAGGGCTTGCAAACTGAGCACCCCGAGCAGGCGTGCCGCGCCGGGCTCGGTTTTCAAAAACTGCCCGCGTTCGACATCGACCCGAAACTGGCCATTCATGCTCCCCACGGCCGGCGCCATCGGGGAACCATTCCAGGTGATCTTGCCACTCAGGGCGCCACTGCCATTGCGCACCGCGTCGGGCAAACCCAGACGCTGCAACATGGCCCCGGCATTTTTCAAGTTCAGTTTGAAATCGAAAGCCGTCAGGCTGACAGGGCTGGACACCGGCTTGCGCCACCAGCCATCGGCCTGGAGGCTGCCGTCTTCGTTGCTGATCAACAATTTGGACAGTTGCCACTCGCGCATGCCATCGGGCTGACGCCGGTTTTGTGCCAGCAGCTCCAGCGCGCCCAGCTTTTTCCCTTTCAGCTCCAGCGCCTGGATTTGCACATCGAGCGTGGGCAAATCTTGCGAGGGGACGTCCAGCAAGTTCTCGGCGTCGTACAGCGCGCTGGCGGGTATGGTCAGGCGTGCCAAACGGGCTTGCAAACGCGCCGCATCCTGTGCGCGTTGGGGCCAATAAGCCAGTTCACCTTCGAGTTCGCGGCTGCGCACCTGACCTTGCCAGCCGTCCCCTTGGCGGGCCGCGTTCAGGACCACCTGATTCAAGCGCCGGCCTTGTGCCGTCACCTGAGCCGACTGGAACTCAAGCCGTTGCGGCGCGTAATTCCAGCCCCCGCCCTGACCCGGCAGCTGGGTGAAAGGTTGCAGCCAGTCGGTCCACTCATCCAGATTAAATTGGTCTGCCTGAACCCGCAACACCACCCCTTGTGCCGGCATCGCCGCGGCACTGCGCGCACCCCAGCGGATCAGGCCTCGCAATACCTGCGCTTGCGGCCCCGACAGGTCTCGCACATAGCGTGCCTCCAGACCGCTGCCCAGGTTCAGGACCAACTGCTCCTGCATGGGGCCCGTACCCGCCGCCGAGGCTTGCGTCAGACTGCTTTCCCAGCGCAGCGGCAAGGCGGTCGCCGCCGGCTTGCCCAGGCCCGTCGGCGCTTGCACCGCCAGCCCCACCAAATCACTGTTGACCTGGGTTTCGAGTTGCCCCCTGCGCCATTGCAATTGGGCCTGATACGCAGCATGGCCCTGCAGTTGTTTGAGTTGTGGCGCCCAATCGGCCAACTCCGGTGCGTTTTGCAAGCCACGCGCACTCAATTGACCCTGAGCCCGCAAGCGGGCGCTGGGGGTTGCCGCATTCCCCTGGGCCAGCGTCCCTCCTTCGAGCTTGACTTCGCCACCCCACAGTTCGGCTTGGGCCCCCTGCAATTCGAATCCCGACTCGGTGAAGGACAGCGCGCCCCTCAAGCGCGTCAAGGTCGGTGCGCCGGGCATCATCGACACCTCATTGCCTTGCCAGTTCACGGTGCCCTTGGCGCGGGTGTCGCTCGTTTGGGCCAACGGAATGGACAAAGCCATTCGGTACTCGGCCATGCCCTGAGCCCGTGTGCCCTCCAGCGCCCGGTCGGTCCATGCGTGCAAAGGCATGGCACGCCACATCGTCAATGCTTCGGCCAGCGGACCCTTGCCTTCGGCTTTCACTTCGACCACCGCCTGACTGAGCTGACGGATGTGAGCTTCCAGGGTGCCCCAGGCGATGTTCGGTGCCATCGCCAATCGTGCTTTGACCTGGTTCAGGTGCATCGACCCCCGATCAAACACCAATTCACCGCTCAAATCCTGCAGCAATGGCCACTCGCCCGTGACATTTGCTCCGCGCAACGATGTCGGCACGGTTTGGTAACGCACCTTCGACAACTGCGCTTCGATGCGGAACTCGCCGCTGCCGGGCTGCTCAAAGGGGAAATCCCGCAAAGCACCGGCCACGTGGGCCTTGATCTGGCGGGCTTCACCTTGCAGCACCGCCATCTTCACATATTGGCGCACCGGTTCAGACAAGGTCAACGGCAGCCAACGCTGAATCTGCCCCACCGTCGCCTGCGGCACCTGGGCCGCCAACTGGAGTTCACCCCAGGGATTCGCCTCGGTGTTCGACCAAGCCAGATCAAAATTTGCACGCAGCTGATCCAGTTGCGCTTGAGCCGATTTCAATCGCAATCGGTGTCCTTGCGGGGTGCGGGCCAACTCGAGCTCGGATTTGAACTCACTCACCCGATGTGCCGGCCCATCCCAAACGCCTGGCCAGCTCAATTGACCTGCTTGCACCCGGACCTGACCTTTGAGCGCATCACCTTGCCCGGAAAGCTCGGCACCCAGACCCGTCACGCCGGGCCAAGGTGCCATGGGTTGTGCCTTGCTGCTCGGCCCGGCTTGCAGCGAAACCCCTACCGCCCGCATTTGCCATTGCTGAACCTTCGGGTCATCCCAGGGACCGGTCCACTGCCACTGAACTTGCTGCAAGCGACCTTGTGGCGCGGCTTGTCGCCAAATCTTTTGCCAGTCTGACGGTGCCCAATGGGACCAGGCTTGCAAACTGGCCAGATTGACCTCATCGATTTGCCCCGCACCTGACAGCAATTCACCCTGCGCGTCACGTTTGAGCGTCAGCGTGGCCAGCTTCACCGGCCAGACCGGTGCATCGTGAAGATTCATCTGGGCGTTTTGCAAGACCCACTTTTCGGTGTTGCCACCCGACCAGGTCAAACGCCCGCTCAGTTCGGCGGCGGCCCAAGCCGCCATGGCGTAGGGCTTTTGAGGTTCGACGCGCACCTGTTTGAACTGCGCATCAGCGGTCCAGTCGTGCAATTTCCCCTCGCGCCATTCCAGCCAGGCGCGCGCCCAACCCTGTCCCTCCAATTGGGGCCAGCTCGTTGGCAAAAGGTTGGACCAAGGGGCCAAATTCAAGCGACTGGCTTGCACGTACAGTTGGCCGCTCCAGGTTTCCCACAAGCCCGACTGCGTGCTGAACAGAGGTTGTTTGAAATGCCCGCGCACGCTCAGGCGCTCCCCCCAGTCGGTTTCGGGCGTCAAGTCAACGTGCAACCGATGATCGCGCAAGCCGTTGCGCAACACGGCTTCCAGGTTGCGCCAGCTGACGACGGGGCGTTGCCGCGCCTCGTCGATCCAGCGGATCTGACTGTCCCGCACCACCCACTCCCACTGGGCGAACACCCAATTGCGCAAGCGGTTGTCATCCGACTCCTGCATCATCAGGCCTGCCACCCAAAGCCGACCCTGGGTGTCGCGCCGGACATCCAGATCCAACTCGTGCAAAGTGACCTGGCTGAACTCGCCTTGCAACAGAGATGTCGGGGTCAGGGCCAGGGTCACCCGATTCAGCACCAGACGCGGTTGACCCGAATCGTCGAGCAGCTGCAAGTCGCGCAACTCGACCTCGGGCACCCAGCCATGAGATCTCGCGCTGATCGCGCCGATCACCACCCGATGTCCCAAAGCGGCACTGGCTCGCTCTTGCAGCCATGGGCGAAAATCTTCGATTCGGGGCACAATGACCCCATGCACCACCGCCCAAAGTGCCAACACGCACAGCCAGCCGCCCAACACGACCCAGAACACCCAGTTCGCGAGGCGGGCATACATCTGGGGCCAGCGCAAAGGCAGGTGGAAGGCAAGCATTCGAAGGTTCAAATGTAAAAAGGTTTTCCGCTGTGAGCCCGATTATCCCCGGCTTGGACCTGCCCAAACCCGACGACGCGACTGCCCCGGCGTTGCGAGATGATATTTTGCTCGCTTTGGCCAGTCATTCGCGTTTTGTCCAGCGCATTCGCAGGCGTTATGCCGGTCACCTGGCCTGTTTGCCCGAAGGCATCCCTGATCGCGCAAGACAGTCGGCTGCTTTGGCGGCCCTGCAACCCGCCTTTCCCGAACTCGGCGACCGTTTGCGGGTCTTGCGGCAACTGGTCATTGAACGGCTGGCCGTGCTCGACTGCGAGCAGGCGGCTGATCTCGATACCGTCACCCAGACCATGACCACCTTGGCTGAACTGGCGCTTGACGCGGCCTGCCAGCAAGCCACGGATCAACTCGACGCCATGCACGGTGTGCCTTTGTGCCCCGACGGCCAGCGCGCCGTCTTCTGGATCATCGGCATGGGCAAGCTGGGTGCGCGCGAACTCAATGTCTCCAGCGACATCGACCTGATTTACGTCTACGACCAACCCGGCGAAACCACCGGACGGGCCGACGGTGGCGGGCGCATCAGCCACCAGGATTACTTTGCTCGCCTGGTCAAGTCCTTGTACGCCCTGATCGGCGAGACCACAGAACACGGGTTTGTGTTTCGCGTGGACCTGGCTCTGCGGCCCAACGGCAATTCGGGGCCGCCCGTGGTTTCTCTGGCGGCGCTCGAAGAGTATTTTCAGGTTCAGGGCCGGGAGTGGGAGCGCTTTGCCTGGCTCAAAAGCCGGGTGGTGGCGCCCGGCGCAGCGGTGGCGCAGGGCGACGGGTTGCGCGATGTGGTGTTGCCCTTTGTCTTTCGGCGTTACCTCGATTACAGCGTCTTTGAGTCCTTGCGTCACCTGCATCGCCAGATTCGTGACCATGCCGCCAAGCGCAGCGCGGGACGGCCCGAGCGTGCCAACGATGTCAAACTGTCCCGTGGCGGGATACGCGAAATTGAATTCATCGTTCAGTTGTTGCAGGTGGTGCGCGGGGGTCAATTTCCCGAACTCGCCACCCGGGCCACCTTGCAAGCCCTTGAGCGCGTCGTGCGCGCCCAACTGATGTCCGCCGACACCGCCCAGGCGCTGGCCCGTGCTTATGTGTTTTTGCGGCGGGTGGAGCACCGCATCCAGTATCTCGACGACCAGCAAACCCATGTCTTGCCCTCGGAGGATGCCGATCTGAACTGGTTGGCCCTGACCCTGGGCTTTGGCGATTCCAGTGATTTTCTGTCCGAACTGCACACCCATCGCGAGCGGGTGGCCCAGGAATTCGATCAACTGCTGGGACAGCCCAGCGCGGCCAATGGCGGCGAATGCAAAGGTTGTCGGCGACCTTCCGCCGGCGACCTTGAAAGCCTGCTCGACGAGCTCAACCCCGCTTTTCGCGATCGCATCCGGGCCTTGGCCGAAAACCCGCGCGTCAGTGCGCTGCGGGATGAAGGCCGCCAGCGACTGGCCCAACTGGTTCAACGCACGCAGGCCTGGCTCGACGATGGTCGTGTCACCGAGGGCGCGGTTTTGCACTGGGTGGACTGGGTCGAGCCTTTGTTGCGCCGTGAAAGCTATCTGGCCCTGTTGGTTGAGCGGCCCCGCGTGCACGAGCAATTGTTGCGCCTGCTGGGCGCGGCCCGCTGGCCGGCGCGTTACCTGCTGCTGCACCCCGGCGTCATCGACGAGCTCGCCAGCCCGGGCCTGCTGGCCGAGCGCTTCGACCCGGTGGCCTTTGAGCAAGAGCTGGACTTTCGCCACCGCTCCCTGGTCGATGTGGGCCAAGACGACGAAGAGGGCTTGCTCAACCTCTTGCGCAGGGCCCAGCACGCCGAAGTGTTTCGCACCCTGGCGCGCGATGTGGAGGGGCGCCTGACGGTGGAGCAGGTGGCCGACGATTTGTCGGCGCTGGCCGACGCCGTTTTGCGGGTGGTCATGCGCTGGGTCTGGACCCGTCTGCGGCAAAAACACCGTGATGAACCGCGCATGGCCGTCATCGGGTACGGCAAGTTGGGCGGCAAAGAGTTGGGCTACGGCAGCGACCTCGACATCGTCTTTGTGTACGATGACCCGCACGAGCAGGCGGGCGAAATTTATGCCGCTCTGGTGCGCAAGATGATCAATTGGCTCACCGTCAAAACCGGTGAGGGTGATCTCTACGAAATCGACACCGCCTTGCGCCCCAACGGCAATTCGGGCCTGTTGGTCACCTCATTCGAGGCGTTTGCCCAGTACCAGACCCAGCGCGGCAGCAATGCCGCCTGGACCTGGGAGCATCAGGCCATGACGCGAGCGCGTTGCTGCGTGGGCCCGGCCGATTTGGCCGAGCGGCTCGAACAAGTGCGTTGCGAAGTGATTGCCGCCGTGCGCGAAGAGTCGCCGCTGCGGCAGGAAATTGTCGCCATGCGCGAGCGCATGCGGGCGGCGCGACCGGTGCCTGAAGGCCGGTTTGATGTCAAGCACAGCCCGGGTGCCATGGTCGACGCCGAATTTGCCGTCCAGCATCTGATCCTCGCCCATGCCGGCGAACACCCCGAATTGCTGGCCAATGCAGGCAACATCGCACTCTTGCACCGGGCCGAACAGGTCGGTCTGCTGCCTGCCGGCGTGGGCGTGGCCGCCGCCGATGCCTACCGCGACTTGCGGCGCGCCCAACACAAAGCCCGGCTCGACGAACAATCGACCCAGTTTCCCACCGAGCAGTTCACCCGGCAAGCCGGTGCCATCAGCGCCCTGTGGCGGGCGGTGTTGTTGACCTGATCTTCGCCACCAATTGGGTGGTCGAGTAACCGGCGACAAACGGCAGGGCCAAAGCTTGCCCGCCCCAGCTTTGCACCAGTGCGGTTTCGGGCAGGCGGCTCATGTCGTAATCGCCACCTTTGACGATCCAGTCCGGGCGCAAGGCCTCGATCAGGGCCATGGGCGTGTCTTCATCAAACCAGGTCACGGCGCTCACCGATGCCAGCGCGGCAATCACCTGGGCCCGATCCGCCTCGGCATTCAGGGGGCGATCGCTGCCTTTGTTCAACCGCCGTGCCGAGGCATCGGTGTTGAGGCCGACCACCAGTCGATCGCCCAACGCTCGCGCCTGCGCCAGATAGGTGACATGGCCGCGGTGCAAGACATCGAACACCCCATTGGTGAAGACCACCCGCTCGCCGGCGGCGCGCCATTGGGTCACCTGTTGCACGGTTTGGGCGCGGGCGCCGATTTTGTCCAAAAATGCGATGGGCAAGTCCATCCGGCGATGTTAACCCTGCTCAGGGCTGCTGGTGCTGACGCCAGTCGCGCACCTGCCCCGGGATCAGTTCGAGCGAGCCGAGCACCAACACCCCCGGGATCGGGCGTCGCCGCAGCACCGGATTGCGCCCACCCGCCCAGACTTGGACCGGCTCCGGCAATTGTTGGCGCAGCTCCAGCAAGCCATCGGCCACCTGATTGGGATTCAGGCTCATGCTGAAACTCAGCGCCACAATGTCCACCTGATGGGCTTGGGCGGCTTTCACGATGTCGGGCAAGGGGGTCTGGGTACCCAATGACAGACAGCGGCACCCCTCCAGCGACAGCAGACACTCCACCATCAGCAGACCCAGCGCATGGGACTCTTGCGGAAAGGTCGTCAGCAACACACTGGGACGGCTTTGTTGCTGAGCTTGCGGCACATTGCCAATGGCCTGGCGCATCACCGAAGTCACGCACTCGGTGTAGAGGTGCTCTTCAAAAATTTCCAGCTCGCCGCGCACCCAGGCGTCACCGATCATGCCATTGAGCGGGGCCACCAGGTCGGTGATGAAACGGTAGTGACCCAGGCTCACCACCGCCTGATTCAGACGCCGGCGCAAACTCTCGGCATTGTGTTGCAAAACGCAATCCAGAAAGTCGCGCAAATCGGTGCCACCACCGGGCTCCAGGTTGAGCTTTTGCGGGGTTCCTGCTTGCCCCTGGCTCAGCCGCGCCAGGGTTTCCATCGGCAGAGCCACAATCCGGCCGGGCCGATGGCCTTGATCGAGCAAGCGCTTGATGACGCGCAATTTTTCGACTTGTTCCAAAGGATAGCTGCGCTCACCAAACGCATCACGACCCGGGGTTGGGAAGCCGTAACGACGCTCCCAAATGCGCAATGTATCCTTGCCAATACCGGTATCGCGCTCGACAGCTGCGATCGACACCGACATGGGGTCTTGGGGGGATCGTTGGTTCATGGTTGCCAAAAAAAGGGGATGCCAAGGGGGTTTTCTATTTTTGTCCTAGACAAATCGCCCGTCTTGCGACATCATCGGTCAATATGAGCACAAAATCAATCCATATCCGTCGGTGCACTGGGGTCGTTGCGGCTGCGCTGGGTGGACTGTTGTGGGTCGGCTTTGGCTTGCCTGCGGCGTCTCATGCCAGTACCGCACAGGCCGCCAAACCCGCATGCCCTGTGGTGTTGCAGCACACTCCCTTGCGTTTGCAGGACGAAAAACCGCAGGACCTGTGCCAGTACGCCGGGCAGGTGGTGGTGATCGTCAACACCGCCAGCTACTGCGGGTTTACCCCGCAGTACAAAGGACTTGAGGCGTTGTACGCAAGATACAAATCCAGGGGCTTGGTGGTCATTGGCTTCCCGTCCAACGACTTCAGCCAGGAGCCCGACAGCAATGAAAAAATCGCCGATTTTTGCGAGAACACGTTTGGCGTCAAATTCCCCATGATGGCCAAAACCTCGGTGCGCGGTGCGCAAGCGGCGCCCTTGTTTCGTCAATTGGCACAACGCACCGACACCACGCCGAAGTGGAACTTCTACAAATACGTCATTTCGCGCGATGGGCGTGAGATCAAAGCCTTCAGCAGCATGACCGGCCCCACAGACCGCTCTTTTGTGGCCGAAGTCGAAAGGATGTTGCAACAACCATGAAAACCCCCGACGTCAATTGGCCCCGCATCGCTGTGGTGGGCTCGGGCATTTCCGGCCTGTCCGCCGCGCACGGACTCAAAGACCATGCGCGGGTCACCCTGTTTGAAGCGGGCGATTATTTCGGGGGTCACACCCACACGGTCGACGTCACTTTGCCCGATGCCAGCGGGCGTGCGACCACCCACGGGGTCGATACCGGTTTTTTGGTTTTCAACACCAAAACCTATCCCGGTCTGGTGCGCCTCTTTGAGGATCTGCAAGTCGACATCGCCCCATCGGACATGTCGTTTTCGGTCCAGGTGCCACAGGCCTTTGGCCGCCGCACCCTGGAGTGGAACGGGTACGACCTCAACACCGTGTTTGCCCAGCGCAGCAACCTCTTGCGACCGCGCTTTTGGCGCTTGTTGCGCGACATTTTGCGCTTCAACCGCCAGGCCACCGAACTGGCCCTGAACAACGACGACGCTGCACTCATGGTGCCGCTCGAAGACTTTTTGCGACAACACGATTACGGGGCCGTGTTTCGCGACTGGTATTTGTTGCCCATGCTGGGCTGCATCTGGAGTTGTCCGACCGACCAGATGCTGCAATTTCCGGTGGCCACCATGGTCCGTTTTTGTCACAACCATGGCCTGATTCAGGTCAATGGCCGACCGCAGTGGCTGACCGTTCGCGGCGGCGCTCGGCACTATGTGGACAAGATCCTGGCGTCGCTGGATGACACTCGCCTGGGGCAAGCGGTGCGCCGCATCGAGCGCAGCGATCAGGGCGTGTGGCTGCACACCGAGCATGGCGCCGAGCGTTTCGACGAAGTGGTGCTGGCCACGCATTCCGACCAGGCCCTGCGCCTGCTGGCGCAGCCCACTGCGACGGAGCAACAAGTGTTGGGCGCCATCGCCTATCACCCCAACCGTGCCGTCTTGCACACCGATGCCTCGTGCATGCCGCAAAGTGATCGCGCTTGGGCGGCCTGGAATTACGAGCGCCCGGCGCAGGTCGGGCAGACAGGCCAGCAAGTCTGCTTGCATTATTGGCTCAATCGCTTGCAACCCTTGCCGTTTCGCGATCCGGTTTTCGTCTCTCTCAACCCGCTGCGCCCGATCCGGCCCGAGTGCGTGTTGCAAACGTTTGAATACGAACACCCGGTGTTCGACCTGGCTGCGATCCGCGCCCAATCGCGCGTCGCCGAGTTGCAGGGCGCGGATCGGATTTGGTATGCCGGCGCCTGGACGGGCTACGGGTTTCACGAAGACGGATTGCGCGCCGGTCAAAGCGTGGTGCGGCAATGGCTGGCTCGCCGCGTGCCCGCCGGCGCCGGAGGCATGGCATGACGGCCTGGCTGGGTCATGGCGAGGTCCGGCACACCCGCTTGCGCCCGGTGCGACACGCCTTTGCCTACCCGACCTGGTTTCTGATGTTGCCCATGCGACGCCTGGCCGATGAAACCACCCTGGCCGTCAACCGACCCGGGTTGGTGTCGTTTCATGACGCCGATCACGGCGATGGTCGCGGCCCTGAGCAAGGTGGCGCCTTGGCCTGGCTGATGGACATGTTGGCCGAGCAAGGCATCACCGACGCCGATGGCGAGGTTTGGCTGCATTGTTACCCGCGCGTGCTCGGCTATGTCTTCAAGCCGGTCAGCTTCTGGTACGCCCATCGCCGCGACGGCAGTTTGTGCGCCATCGTCGCCGAGGTCAACAACACCTTTGGCGAACGCCATTGTTATTTGCTCGATCAGCCCCAAGAAGGCCGGGTGCTGCATGCCCGCAAGGTCTTTCATGTGTCGCCCTTTTGTGACACCAGTGGCAGTTACCAGTTCCGGTTCCTGCGCACCTGGGAATCCCCCGAGCAGCCCAGCCGCACGGTGGTGCGCATCGATTTGCACGACGACCAAGGCCCCCTGTTGCAAACCAGCATCAGCGGTCGCCTGCAGCCCGCCACGGCCGCCAACCTTCGCCGTGTCATTTGGCGCCACCCCCTGCTGACCTTGGCGGTGGTGGCCCGCATCCATTGGCATGCCTTGCAGTTGTGGCGCAAGCGCGTGCGTTTTTTCCACAAGCCGACGCCACCGGCCGACTTTGTGACCCGTTGACCAATGCCATGAGAACCCAAACCGACACCGCCCCCTCGCGCTCGATCCACCCCGATGACGCCTCGTCGTCGGCCATGCGCAAAATCAGGGCTTTGCTCGCCAACGCCCGCCACGGCACCCTGACCTTGCAAACCCCCGAGGGGCAGACCCGCGTCTACGGGTCAGGTCAGGCGCCCCACGGCATGATCACCGTGCACGACACGGCGGTCTTCGAGATGACCCTGAAATCAGGCGACATCGGCTTTGCCGAAGCCTACATCCAGCGCCTGTGGACCACGCCCGACTTGAGCCAATTGTTGCAATGGGCGCTGGTCAATCGGCATGCCCTGGAAGACGCCATTTATGGCCACTGGTGGGGCCGTCTGTACTATCTGTTTCGCCACTGGTCGCGGCGCAACACCCGCGCCAACAGCGAGCGCAACATCCATGCCCACTACGATCTGGGCAACGACTTCTACCAACTTTGGCTTGATCCCAGCATGAATTATTCGTCGGCCTGGTTTCAGGGCGACATGACGCAACCCATGCAGCAGGCCCAACAGGCCAAGATGGCGCGCGCTCTGGAACAAGCGGGCGTGCGTGCCGGTACCGGTCAGCGCGTGCTGGAAATCGGCTGCGGCTGGGGTGCCATCGCCGAAATGGGGGCCGGTGTGCTCGGTGCCCGCATGACGGGTGTGACCCTGAGCCACGAGCAACTTGCCTGGGCGCAACAACGTTTGGCGGCGCTCAACTTGCAGGCCGACCTGCGCTTGCAAGACTATCGCGACATCACCGACGGCCCTTACGACGCCATCGTTTCCATTGAAATGCTTGAAGCTGTCGGCCAGGCTTTTTGGCCCACCTACTTCAAGGCCGTGCACCGCCTGCTCAAGCCCGGTGCCCGCGCTTGCATCCAGACCATCGTCATCCAGGATGAACTGTTTGAGCGCTACATCCGTGGCACTGACTTCATCCAGCAGTACATCTTCCCCGGCGGTTGCTTGCCCAGCCCGGCCCGCTTCAAGCAGGCCGCTGAAAGCGCCGGTCTGGTGGTTGAAGAAAGCTTTGGATTCGGGCGGGATTACGCGCACACCTTGCGTTTGTGGCGACACGACTTCATGGCGCGACGCGAAGAGGTGTTGGCGCTGGGCTTTGACGAGCCTTTCATCCGGACCTGGGAGTTTTACCTGGCTTACTGCGAGGCCGCGTTCGAGCAAGGCAGTACCGACGTGGTTCAATACACCTTGCTCCGACCCGAAGCCCCATGACAATGACGGCACGCCGAACCTGCCTGGCCTGGTGCCTGGCCGTTGCACTCCCCGCTTGGGCCCAAGGGCCGGGCGGATCGCGCGGTCCGGACGCTTTTGACCGCGAACTGGGCAAGCACCGTTTTCGCTATTGGGGCTTCGAGGTCTACGAGGCGCAGTTGCGCGTGACCCCGGGCTTCGATCCCCATGCCTGGGATCAGCACCCGCTGGCGCTCAGCCTGACTTACGCGCGCCCCTTCAAAGGCGCAGACATCGCTCGCCGGTCCATCGATGAAATGGCGCGCCAGGCGCCGTTGGCGGACCCTTTGCGTCAACGCTGGTTGACCCAGCTGACGGAACTTTTTCCAGACGTCGGTTCCGGCGACACCCTGATCGGGGTTTATCGGCCTCAAGCCGCTTTGCAGCTGTGGCGTCGACAGCAGCAAACGCAATGGCTGGGCGAAGTGGCCGACCCGGAACTGGCGCGTCGCTTCATCGGCATCTGGCTCGCCCCCCAGACCAGCGAACCAGCCATGCGCCAGGCGCTGTTGCGTTTACCCTGACCTTTCGTGAGGAACTGACCATGAACCGAAGACATTGGATGATGGCCGCAGGCGCAGCGGTTGCTGCACCGGTGCTCACCGGCTGTGCCACCCCCCAAATCACCGACTACGCGGCCGAAAAACCGGTGCTCGATTTGCGCCAGTACTTTCAGGGCAAGGTCGACGCCTGGGGCGTGTTCACCGACCGCTCGGGCCAAGTGGTCAAGCGCTTCGTGGTGGACATGGATTGTCAGTGGCAAGGTGACGAGGGTGTGCTCGATGAGCGCTTCACCTATTCGGATGGCACCCAGCAACGGCGCGTTTGGCGCCTCAAGCACCTGGGGCAAGGCCGCTACACCGGGCGGGCCGACGACGTCATCGGCGAGGCCAGCGGCCAAACCAGCGGCAACGCCTTTCGCTGGGGCTACACCCTGGCTTTGCCCGTCGATGGCCGAGTCTGGGAGGTGCAATTCGACGACTGGATGTACCTCATGGATGAGCGTGTCATGCTCAACAAAGCCCGCATGAGCAAATGGGGCATCTTTCTGGGCGAAGTGACCCTGTCCTTCACCCGCCGAGGGGTCTGACATGGGCTGGACTGCCCTCAACCCCCAGGTTGGCGATTGGCGTGGCCGCAGCGTTTGGCTGATCGGTGCATCCACCGGCATTGGAAAGGCTTGCGCCGAGGCGCTGATGGCCGCCGGCGCGCGCGTGGCCGTTTCGGCTCGCCAGGCCCATTTGCTCGAGGCGCTTTGCGCAGGGCACGATGCCCTGCCCGTGCCGTGCGACGTCACCGACCCCGAGTCCTTGCGCCAGGCTGCGGATCGGGTGCGCGACCACCAGGGCCTGGACTGGGTGGTGTATTGCGCCGGTCACTACAAGGCCATTCGCCCCCTCAAGGGCATCGACCTGCCCGAACTCATGAAACACCAGGCCGTCAACTATCACGGCGCCCTGTACATGCTCGATGCCGTGCTCCCCACCCTGATCTCGCAGGGGCGCGGCCACATCAGCCTGCTGGGCAGCGTGGCCGGCTATCGGGGTTTGCCCATGAGCATGGCCTACGGCCCCACCAAAGCCGCTTTGCATCATTTGGCCGAAATCCTGCACATGGAACTGCGACCTGCCGGTGTGGGCGTCAGCATCGTCAACCCCGGCTTTGTCGCCACCCCGCTGACGGCCCAAAACCAGTTTCACATGCCGGCCTTGATCCAGCCCGAGGAGGCGGCGCGCGAAATGCTGCGAGGTTGGGAGCAGGGCCGCTTTGAGATCCACTTTCCGCGCCGTTTCAGCCGCTTCCTCAAGTTTTTGCGCTGGTTGCCTGATCGGCTCTATTTCGCACTGGTGTGGCGGGGCACCCAAGGCAGTCTGAAGCGATGAGCACCGACCCCTTCCCGGCGCCAGACCATGCCGATTTGCCGGCCAAGGCCTTGGCCGAGCTGGTGGATTTCTTCGAACACCTCACCCCGGACAGTGTGGGCCAGTTGTCAAGCCTATACGCTGCTGATGTGCGCTTCAAGGACCCGTTCAATGAAGTACAGGGCCTGGCCCAGGTGGAGGCCATTTTTCAGCACATGTTCGTCCAACTGGAGCAACCCCGATTTGTGGTGGGCGAGCGGATGCTGCAAGGTCAGCAAGCTTTTCTGACTTGGGACTTCATTTTTCGCTTTCGCCGCTACGACACCCGCACCGTGCAGACCGTGCGTGGTGCCACTCACTTGTTTTTCAACCATCAAGGCCGGGTGATCATGCACCGCGATTATTGGGACGCCGCCGAGGAACTTTACGAGAAATTGCCCGTGGTGGGCGGCGCGATGCGCTGGCTCAAAGCCCGCGCCCGCTCATGAGGGCTGAGTCTCTGTGAAACTCGGACGCTGCATCAGGCGCTCGTAGAGGCGCTGCAAATTGGGGTAGGGCGTGCGCCAGTCGACCTCGGGGAAACGGAAATCCAGATACCCCAGGGCACAGCCCACCGCGATGTCCGACAGCGACAGGTGGATGCCACTGCACCAAGCGTTATCACCCAAACCGCGGCTCATGGCGCCCAAGCTGTCCTGAACTTTACCCATCTGGCGATCGATCCATGCCTGCGAGCGCTCTTGCGCCTGGCGATGCGGCCAGTGGCGCTCGAGGCGAGCCAGGATGCTGGCATCGAGCAAGCCATCGGCCAATGCCTCCCATGTTTTGACCGCTGCGCGATCGCGACCGGTGCCCGGAATCAGTTTGCCCACCGGCGACAATGCATCGAGGTATTCGACGATGACGCGCGAATCAAACACCGCCTCGCCCCCTTCGAGCACCAGGCAAGGGACTTTGCCCAAAGGATTTGACTCGGTGATGCGGGTCTGGGCTGACCAGACATCTTCGGGGACAAATTCGTAGTCGAGCTTTTTCTCGGACATCACCACACGCACTTTGCGCACATAAGGGCTGGCGACTGCGCCGATGAGTTTGAGCATGATGTTCTTGATTCTGTGGCTGAGGAAAGTCGTGCATTTTATCGCTGATCGTGGAGATGCTTCATTTAAAATACCCACATGACCGATCATGCCGTGATGGCCCTCTCCCCCCTTGATGGCCGCTATGCCGGCAAACTGTCGCTGCTGCGACCCCTCATGAGCGAGCACGGCTACATGCACCGTCGGGTGCAAGTCGAGGTCACCTGGTTTTTGGCCCTCAGCCAGGCCGGGTTGTCCGAGTTTCCTCCCCTCAGCCTGCCGGCGCGCGCCCATTTGCTGGGCTTGGTCGAGCGCTTCTGCGCTGCCGATGCCCTGGCCATCAAGGCCATCGAAAAGACCACCAACCACGACGTCAAGGCGGTCGAATACTGGATCAAGGACCAGTTCAATGCCTCCGGCCTCGATGCCGCCACTCGCGCCGAGTTGGGTCGGGTCAGCGAATTCGTGCACTTCGCTTGCACCAGTGAAGACATCAACAACACCAGCCATGCCCTGCAATTGCAGGCCGCGCGCGATCAGGTCTTGTTGCCGGCACTCGACGCCATCGTGGCCAGGTTTCGCGATTTGGCGCATCGCCACGCCGGCGTGCCCATGCTCAGCCGCACACATGGACAGACCGCCAGCCCCACCACCGTGGGCAAAGAGCTGGGCAATTTTGCGGTGCGTCTGCAACAGGCCCGACAACGCATCGCGCAAGTCAGCCTGATGGCCAAAATGAACGGTGCCGTGGGTAACTACAACGCTCACCTCAGCGCCTGGCCCGAAATCGACTGGGAAGCCTTCAGTCGCCAGGTGATCGAGGCCCCGGCCAGCACCGATGCCACGGCAACCCGCATCGGCCTGGGATTGACCTTTCAGCCCTACAGCATCCAGATCGAACACCACGATTACATGGCCGAGTTGTTCGACGCGGTCGCGCGTGCCAACACCATCCTGATCGACGCCGCCCGCGACATCTGGGGCTACATCTCCCTGGGCTATTTCAAGCAAAGGCTCAAAGACGGCGAGATCGGCTCGTCCACCATGCCTCACAAGGTCAACCCGATTGATTTTGAAAACGCCGAAGGCAACCTGGGCCTGGCCAATGCTTTGCTGCGCCACCTCAGCGAAAAACTGCCCATCAGCCGCTGGCAACGCGACCTGACCGACAGCACCGTTTTGCGCAACATGGGCGTGGCGCTGGGTTACGCCCTGCTGGCGTATCAGTCCATGGGCATCGGGCTCGACAAACTGGAACTCAACCCCGAAGCCTTGGCCCAAGACCTCGATGCGGCCTGGGAAGTGTTGGCCGAACCCATCCAGACCGTCATGCGCCGCTACGGGGTGCAAGGCGCCTACGAGCAACTCAAGGCCGTGACGCGCGGCAAAGTCGTGAGCGCCGCCGATTTGCAGGCCTTGATCCGCGGCCTGGACATCCCCCCCGAAGCCAAAGAGCGCTTGCTCCAAATGACCCCGGCCACTTACACCGGCATGGCTCAGGTCTTGGCGCGCCGGGTCTGAGCGCCGGGTCTGAGCGCCGGGTCTGGTCGGTTCACTCGGGCGCAACGCCCCGGGCCCGCTCGGCATAGCGGTTAAAACGCCAGGCATCCCCTGACAAGGTGATGCGCCGCCAAGTGGTGCGTTTGTCAAAGGGGCTCATCTCGGTCCAGCGCTGCACCTCGTCAAAGCTGCGCCCGCAACCCTTGCACATCGGGTCTCCCTGGCTGGTCGAGCAAATCGCGATGCAGGGCGTATCGGGCGTGGTGTCGTACCAAGCCAGCCAGGCCTGCAAGGCTTTTTCCGGAAAGCCCCGAACGGCCACCTCGTCCTCGTGGTGGAACACCATCAGGGCGTAAATTTCGGCCAGAGCGCGCAACTCGGCGGGCAAAGTCACCCCATCCGGAGACGGATTCTTGAGTCGCCAATGGTTGATGGCGGCCTCGATGTCGCTGATGTGGATCGATTGCATGGGGCATGAATCATAGCGCTGCGGGCTTGGCGCGTGCCGCTCAGTGGTATTCTGAGGGCATGAAACTGTTGTTGAAGTGGTGCTTGAGCGCCATGACCCTGATGGCATTGGCCCAACTCGATGCGGGCATCTCGGTGGACGGTTTTGGCAGCGCCCTGATTGCCGCCTTCGTCATCGGTTTGTTCAACCTCTTTGTCCGTCCCGTGCTGGTGGTGCTCACCCTGCCCGTCACCTTGCTCAGCCTGGGCTTGTTTTTGTTTGTCATCAACGCTTTTTTGTTTTGGGCTGCCTCAGCCGTCCTCGAAGGCTTTCAGGTCGCCAGTTTTGGCCATGCCCTGATCGGCTCTTTGCTCTACGCCGTCATGGGCGTGATCATCGACTCAGCGCTGGAGCGTTTGTTCACGCCGCGCCAGCCTTAGTTGGCGCAACCGCGTGTCAATGATGGCCGCGTCATGCTCTTCGGACCGGGTCAGTCCCCTTTGCCGGGCCAGTTCACGGCTCAATTCCTGGGCCGCCAACAGACGATCGATCGCGGCCACCAGATCCCACTGCACCGCCCGACTCTCGGCCATCGCGCGCAAAGCACGCAAGCGCTGACCCAGTGCTTCCTGGGCGCGACCACTGAACTCCCAGGCCAGGGCGTCGTGCGGCTGCTTGCCCAGCCACACATCCATCGCCATGGCTGCTTGCCGCACTGGCTCGGGCCGGCCCGTGTCCAGCAGGGCCTGGGTGCGCAGCATCACCTGGGGTCGACTCGCCCGGGCCGCTTCGCTGACTTGGGACAGCTCGGCCAAAGCTGCTTCGGGCCGGCCTTGACGCAGCCGCAACTCGGCCGTCAGCCAGCGCCCTGCATCCACTTCCTCGTCACCCTGAAGGCTTTGTTGCAAGACCGGCAGCAAGCGCTCGGCCTGATCCAGTTCGCGCGCCTGCATGTGGGCCATCACGCCGGCATACAAAGCGCCACGGGACGCCGGTGTCGGCCCGCCATCCCGGCGCAGTTGTTCCTGGGCGCTCATCATCAACCTGCGTTGCCCATCCGCCTGGACATCGGTCAGGGCGCGGGCCCGCCCCGCCATCAGCATGTGCAAGCCATCCGGGCCGATCGTCGGGCCCGACGGCTCCAATTGCTGCGCCCTGGCGGCCATGTCGGCCATGCGCTCGGTGCTCATGGGGTGGCTGCGCAAATACGGAAAAGCACCCGAATCATTCAGTCGCGAGGCCTGGATCAATTTGTCAAACAGCGTGATCGCCCCATGGTTGTGAAAACCGGCAGGCGACAGCAGGCTGAACCCCACCCGATCGGCCTCGCGCTCCATGTCGCGCGAAAAACTCAACTGGTTTTGCATCGCCGCAGCCTGACCTCCCACGATCAGCGCTCCCGCTGCGTCCGGGCTGCGGCCCGCTGCCAGCATGCCCAGCAGCAAGGCGCCCATCATCAGGGGCGCGTTGCGGTTTTGCTGTGCCATCATCCGTGCGATGTGGCGTTGCGTGATGTGGCTGGTCTCGTGCGCCAGCACCGACGCCAACTCATCCCGATTGCTGGTTGCCGCAATCAGGCCCAGGTGAATCCCCATGTAGCCCCCTGGCAGCGCAAAAGCATTGACGCTGCGATCGCGCACCAGCACCAGGGTCCAGGCAAAGCGTTCGTTCAATTCACTCGACAACTCACCCCGGGTGCGTGCGGCCGACAGAATCGGCTGCCACAGGCGCTGCACATAGTGCGCCAGCACCGGGTCGTCCAGCACATCGGGATCGCGCCAGACTTGCGCCATGATCCCGTCGCCCAACTGACGCTCTTCGCCCAGTCCCCACTCGGCCCCGTCGCCCAGTGCGGGCAAACGCAAAGGCGCCTGTGCCTGCGACGACAATCCCAGGCACAAGGCGGCGATCCAAATCCAGGCTCGGGCCCAGGGCCTGATCAGTCGTTGTAGCATGTCACTTATGATGCCTCAAATTCTGCAAAATCACCCATGACACTGACGCATTTTGACGCCCAAGGACAAGCCCACATGGTCGACGTTGCCGCCAAGGCGGCCACGCACCGGGTGGCGATCGCCAGCGGCCACATCGGCATGCTGCCTGCCACCCTCGATCTGGTGCTCCAGGGCCATGCCAAAAAAGGCGATGTGCTGGGCATTGCCCGCATCGCCGGCATTCAGGCCGCCAAAAAAACCAGCGACCTCATCCCTTTGTGTCATCCATTGGCTTTGACGCGCGTCGCCCTGGACCTCGAACCCACCCCGCAAACACCCGGGGTGCGCGTCACCGCTACTGTCGAAACCGTCGGCCCCACCGGGGTCGAAATGGAGGCCCTGACCGCCGTCCAGGTCGCCCTGCTCACCATCTACGACATGCTCAAGGCCGTGGACCGGGGCATGACCATCACCGATGTCAAGTTGCTGGAAAAACACGGGGGCAAGAGCGGTAGTTTTGTGGCAGAGAAGTGATTACTCACAAATAAATTCCCGAATCGCCGGCCAAGCAACCGTTTGCCCCAAGCGGGGATGAGGCGATAGACTCAAGCGCAGGCTCATGCAACCGACTCCTTTGCCGGAGCCATCGCTTTTTGCTGCGCCCTTTGGAGTGTTTATGTCTGTTGATTCGATTCAATCCCGAGCGATCTCGGTCAGGCGGCTGGCCCTTGTGTGGATGTCCGCAGCATGGGTCATCGCTGGCCCGGGCGTTCATGCGCAAACCGCCAGCTCGTGCTCCCTGGCGGAATTCAGGCGCATCGCGCTGACCGTGGCCAATCCGACCGAGCGGACGGAGGCCGCCAAAGCCTGGCTGACGGGGCGAGGTCAGGGTTGCGACATCAACCAACTGAATCTGCTGCAATCGAACCTGGCAGGGTGGTTGGGTTCGGCGTTGACGGGTGAAATCACCGTGATGGTCGAGGGCTTGCAAGAGGCCAAATTGTCGAAAGACCCGGCCAAGCTCCAGGAACTCTTCAATCCTGCGGTCAAGACTTTCGAACCCAGTTTGGAAGTCACCACCAACCCCAGGCCTCGACCGCCGGTCGTCAACGCCAATCCATCTCCCGCTGCCGTGGTGGGGATGCCCCCACCGGTCCTGATGGTGCCGCCGCCCGGGTCCGCCCCTGCGCAAGGCCCCGCCCCGGAGCTCACCGATCAGGGCGCTCAAAAAGTGCGCATACCCAAATAAGAACCCGAGTAACAAAAACAGTTGATCCTGTCATGTTTCAAAAAGACATTCAGTGACCACCCCTCCCTTGCTCATCCACACCCGCACCCATCGCATATCGGACTGGATGCAGGATTTTGGGGGCATTGATGTCAAAAATCCTGTAAACCCCAGTTGACCGTGATGTTCAGGGGTGAGGCTGAGCGCCGATCAGGATGGCGGCCACGATGCAAGGCTCGGTGCCCCGCACGCTCCATGAATGCATGGTGCCTCGCTGCACCAGGATGTCCCCGGCCTTGAGCAAAGTTTCGCCCGTGTCCATGATGGCAGTGATTTCGCCTTGCAGCACAATGATGTAGTCGATCGTGCTGGTTTTGTGGCGCATCGGGTCATCTGACGACAAATCGGGTGCATGCCCTGCACCAATCGACTCAAAGGCCCGGGCTGCATCGGCACCACGCCACATCGTGTCCGGCGGGAATTCAACGATGCGCAAGATGCTTCCCACCGAAGGCGGCTCCAGCTTCACCGGTCGATCGGCCGCATCCAGACGCCCTGTGTTGTTGGCGGGTGCGGTGGTGGTTTCCCACAAATCGGTCAGCGCAACACCCGGCATCGAGGCCATCTCTTTCACATTCGGTGCCAGACCGTCAAAAATAAAGGTGGATTGACCCTGGTCGTTGTGACCCGTGACCACGCGCCTGACTCGCATCACCATGATGATCTCCTTGTTTCAATTCAGATTCAATGGGCATGTCCGCAATGGGGGCCGCACCCCGGCCCGTGACCATGCAGGCGTTTCATCCTCTCCTCGTAGTGCTGCATCAGTCCAAACAAATACGTGGTGTCGGGCGGTGACTTGTCGCCCGAAAACTCCTGATACAGGTTGTTGACCGTCACATAAATGCGTTCCGCATCGGTCCAGCCCTTGAACTCTTTCAGGGAAATGTCATCGACCGCCTGCTCCAGGTTTTTGCCCTCGTCGTAACACCGGCGGGCCTCGGCCTTCACATATTCCAGGTAATGCTTGAGCGATCGCACCCCCGATTTGTCGGTGATGGGGCCATGGCCCGGCACCACCACATCGACATCCCAGGACAACATCAGGTCACAAGCCTTGATCCAGTTGTCCACCGGTCCGGCCCACACGATCGGGTGACCACCGTTGAACAAAATATCGCCCGTGTACACCACCTTGTCCTCGGGCACATAGGCCAGGGTATCCCCGGCCGTGTGCGCCGGCCCCACTTCGACCAAGCGAACGGTCTTGTCCCCGACCTTCACATCCAGCTGGCCTTCAAAGGTTTCCGTGGGCGGCGTGTAGACGATGCCGCTGAAATCGAACACACGACCCATGGTTCGCATCAGGAACTCGCCGCCATCGCCCATCTGCTTGTAATTCCTGAAACGATCAATCAGCATTTCGGGCGGGCGCTCGCGCATTTCTTCCGCGCACCGTTTGGAGACGATGATTTTGGAGTCGCTGACCAGCTGGTTGCCAAAAAAATGGTCGCCGTTGGCATGCGTGTTGACCACCTGTCCGATCTGCCGGGCGGCGGGCACCGCTTTGCGCATCTCAAACAACATGTCCCGCGTCAACTTCAGGTCAAACAGGGTGTCAACCAGCAGCGTCTGATCCCCGTCCACGACCAGGCCGGCATTGCTCCAGCCCCAACTGCCATCGGGTTGTAACCAGGCGTATTGGCCATTGCCAATTTCGTGCAAGCCTTTGGTGAATTGCCATTTCATGGGGAAAGTCTCCTTCAATCAAATACCACGCCATCTCAACCAATGTTTTTCCAGTCGAGCCAGGATCAAATTGCTGATGTAGCCGACAGCACCCAACACCATGATGCCTGCGTACAGGTCGCCACTGCGAAAGGAGCGGGCCGCCAAGTTGATGTTTTGGCCCAGTCCGGCGGTACCCGCCAGCATTTCAGCCACCACCGCCAAGATCAAAGAAACCGTCAGCGCCAACCGCAAGCCCGCCAAAATATCGGGCATGGCGTTGGGCAGTGCGATTTTCCAGATCACGGCCATGCGCCCCATCTTCAGCATGCTGGCCACTTCCAGCAACCTGGGCTCGATGGTTTTGAAACCATGCACCGTGTTGAGCAGCACCGGCCAAAGCGAAGAAAACATGATGACCGCCACAATCATCCGGTCGTTCAAACCCATCAGCAGCACAAACAGGGGGATGATGGCCGAGGCCGGCAGGGGCCGGATCAATTCCAGACTGGGCTCCAGATAGGCCCGCACGCGGGGGAACAGGCCAATCAGGGCGCCGAGCACGATCCCTGCGAACGAAGCGATGCCAAACCCCATCAGCATCCGCGTCACGGTTTGACTGAAAGCAAACCAGAAGTCGCCGGAAGTCATCTGCTCGGCCAACGCCGCCAGGCTTTGGCTGGGCGCCGGAAAAAACACCGGCGACAGCCACTGCATCTGCGCAGCCCATTGCCAAAGCCCCAGCAGCACGAGCAAAACGAGAAGACTGGCGGCGTGCCAGATCGGTGGCGTGCGCTGTGCGCTCATGAGTTCACCGCCCATCGGCCCATGTGGCCGAACCACCGATACTGTGCCCGCAACAGCAGCGCATTCAGGGCCCAACCCACCAGACCGATCCAGGCGATGAACGCAAACACACGGTCCGCACGCATGCTCTCTTGGGCCACGATCAGGGCATAACCCAGGCCTTGGGGATTGGCCGTGATCTCCACCGTCACCGCGACCACCAAGGCCACGGCAGCCGCCAACCGAAGCCCGACAAAAATGCGCGGCAATGCAGCGGGCAAGACAATTTTGAATGTCCGCTGCCACAGGCTGAGGTTGAGCATTCTCGAAACCTCCAGCAACCGCGGTTCGATGCCCCGCACCGCCGACTCGGTGATGATCAGCACCGGCCAAAAACTCGAAAAAGCCACCACACTGCCTTCCATCTTGAAGCCGTAGCCATAAATGAGCAAGGCCAAGGGGATCAAGGCCACCGAGGGAATGGGGCGCATGGTTTCGATGGTCATGCGCATCAGGTCAGAGAAGCGCCGCGACAAGCCGAGCGCCACCCCCATCAGCATCCCCAACAGGCTGGCCAGCACCCATCCGCTGGCGGCCCCGCCCAGGGTTTGGGCCAAGGCGGTCCAAAGGCTGCCATCCATCATCACCTGTCCGATGGCGCGGACGATGGCGCTGGGGTGCGAGAGGCTTTCGGCCACCAGGCGGCCGCTGAGTGCCGCCCACTCCCAACTGGCCAACACCAGCATCGGCAAAAGAAGTCCCTGGAACAGCCGTTTCAACACCCTAGTGCCCTCCGCTGGGAAGCAAATGGAACAAGCGATGCCGATAGTCCAGGAACTGGGGATGTTCCCGGGTCGTCAATTGGTGGCGCGGACGATCCAGCACAATGTCCAGCGTGGCGCCGATGCGCCCCGGGCCATGGGTCATGGCCAGCACCCGGTCACCCAGGTAGATGGCCTCTTCCAGATCGTGGGTGATGAACACCACCGTCACCCCGGCCTCCTGGGACAAACGCGCCACCTCGTCTTGCAGAGTCTGGCGTGTCATGGCATCCAATGCCCCGAAAGGCTCATCCATCAGCAGCACTTGGGGCGACTGCGCCAGGCAGCGGGCAATCTGCAAGCGCTGCTGCATGCCGCCCGACAACTGCACCGGGAAGGCCTGCGCGCGGTTGGCCAAGCCCACCTGGGTCAACAAGCCGTGGATGATGTCGGCCCGTTCGGCGCGCGGCACATGGCGCGCCTCAAGCGCCAATTCCACATTCCCGTAAACCGTGCGCCAGGGCAGCAGAGCACGCCCGTAATCCTGGAACACCACGGCCAATTCGGGCTGCGGGCCCCGAACCGGCTGGCCTTTGTAGATCACCTCGCCCCGCGTCGGCATCAGCAAGCCTGCCAACATGCGCAACAGGGTGGTTTTGCCACACCCCGAAGCGCCCACGATGCACAAAAATTCTTGCGCACGGATGTCGAGTTCAATGCCCTCGAGGATTTTCAGGTCTTCGACCTGAAAATCGAGTCCGCGGACAGAAAGAATCGGCTTCAAATCGTTTTCAGGCATGCCTCAAGCCAATCCTCTCAGGGCCTGAAGAGCACACGCGAAGGGTCGAGGGGCGCCTTCAACATCGACTGCTCCAGCATGATCTTGTTCCAGTTTTGCACCACATCCGGAGTGATCGTGGGCCTGAACCTGGGGTCCGGGAATTTGGCCTGAACTTCAGGCGGGAAGGGGATGTAGACCAAATTGGCCTTGCGCACCACACCCGGATCTTTCGCGGCCATGGCCGAGGCCTCTTCAATGGCGGCACGGAATGCAGCCACTTGCTTGGGGTTGGCATCGGCCCATTTGCGGTGCGCCACAAACCAGCCCGACTGGACTTCCCCTTCCAGCGAGGCAATGTAATAAGCCACCACCCGGCCGGTGTTGGTTTCCAGGGCGCGCGACAAGAAAGGCTGCACCGCCAGCACCCCGTCGACTTGACCCGATTTCAACACATCGATCGATTGGGCGAACGCATTTTCGGTGAAGGTCACCTTGCGGTAATCGCCCCCGTTCTCGCTCATCCATTTTCTGAACAACACATGCAAAAACGCATTCAGCCCCGGGGTGGACACGCGCTTGCCCTCAAAATCCTTGGCATTTTTGATGGGGCTGTCCGGGCGCACAATGATCGCAACGTCTTCCATGCCCTTGGTGTAATACCCGCCGCCTGCCAACACCACGAGATCGAGACCCTGATCAATCGCTTGCATGGTGTTGGGTGCTGTCGGCGTGGCAATGTGCAAACTGCCCGCCATCAGGGCGGCCGGCGTGGTGGCCGAGTTGGGCACCAGTTTCATTTCGACTTCGAGGCCATGCTTTTTAAAGAGGCCTTCATTGGCGGCCACAAAAGCATTGGCAAAAGCGGTCGAAGCCGAAAAGCCAAAAACAATTTTCTGTGCCATGGCGGGAGCCAGACAGACCCCCCAAACCGCTGCCGCTGTCACCCAAAGACGTGTCCAACGCATCCACAACATGCCGGTCTCCTTGTATCAAGATTGAAAAACGATGCGGTTGCGCAGGATGCCCAGGCCTTGGATTTCCAGCTCGACCACATCGCCATGCTTCAGGAAGCGCCCCAGTTCCAGGCCACAACCATTGCCCACAGTGCCCGACCCCAGAAATTCGCCGGGGTACAGGGTTTCATCCTTCGAGACATGCGCCAGCACGTCCTCGAACTTGTGATACATATCGCCGCTGTTGCCGCGCGACCACTCTTCACCGTTGACCCGTGCCACCATCGTCAAGTTGTAGGGGTCGGCGACTTCATCGCGCGTCACCAGCCAAGGGCCAATGGCATTGCCGGTGTCAAAGTCTTTTCCCTTGGAGGGCCCCAATGACCCGGACATTTCGCGCATCTGCTGATCGCGGGCGCTGAAATCATTGAAGATGCAGTAGCCATAAATGTGCTCAGCGGCTTGCTCTTTGCGGATGTTCACTCCCCCCTTGCCCAGGACGGCGGCAAACTCCAGCTCATAGTCCAGCATCTTGCAATAGCGGGGGTTGATCACATCGGTGTCGGTGCCCACCACCGAAAATCGGTTGCACTTGTAATAGATGGGCTCCTGGTACCAGATGGCCGGAATTTCCACCTTGGCCGGGTCGCGCTCTGTGTCGGCTGTGGAAAATGGTGTGCCTGGCGATCGGGCCGCAGCCGCGCTGTTGGCGCCCGCAAACAAATAGCGGTTGGCGCGGGCTTGCCGAAAATGTTTTTCAAAGCACAAAAAATCACGCATTTGCCGGGGCTGAGGCAAAGCGGCGGCGTAGCGCACCTCGGCGATCTTGCGCACCACGGATGCACTTTGCACCAGCTGACGGGCCGCCGCCAGGCCAGCGTCACCGGCGTCGATCAGGGCGAGCATGTCGCGAAACATGGGATCCGGACTGCCGGATGTGAAGTCGGCCAGGTGTTGGTCATCGATCACGGCGCCGATGTGACGCGAACCATCGGACAAGTCAAAGGTGCACAACTTCATAGATCTTCTTCTCCATCTCGGCGCCATGAATCAACGCTCGGTCAATTCATTGGATAGGAGATGCGCCGGCGCAGTGATCGGGATAACCCTAGGGCCTATGGGGTTTTGGCCCCGATCTGTCGCATATTGATCAGTGAATCAGGCGAAGGTATTCGGTTCTGGCTCGCAAAAAACGGGTCCATCGGTGTCAGCCGCCATCACCGCGAAGCTGAAATCAGTTCGATGCGTCGAGAGAAACCAACACCGAATTCAGGTCAGGCCCCGAGAAGTCAGGCCTTGGCGGCAAAGCCTCAAACGGCAAACCCTGTCGATTGACCCAATGCGTCTTGAAGCCAAACCAGGAGGCACCCAAGGCGTCCCAGGCATTGCTCGACACAAACAGCACTTCATCGAGTTCAACCTTGATGGTTTGGGTGACCAAACCATAACTCTCCGGCGCGGTCTTGAACAGGCGGATCGAGTCTACCGAGATGACATGATCCAGCAGGGTGTCCAAGCCCGCACTCCGGACCGCCGAGGCCAGCATGTCGACGCTCCCATTCGACAAAATGGCCGTGATCAAGCCTCTGGCCTTGATCCGCGACAGCACAGCCCTGTTTTCTTCAAAAGGCTGCAGGCGCGCGTATTGCGCCATCAGCCGCTCCAACCGATCCGCAGCGGCCTCCAACCTCAAGCGCTCCAGCGTGTAAGTCAGCGACAGCCGGGTCAACTCCCAAAAGGGTCGAAACAACCGACTGCCCGCAGGCGAATGCGGATCGGATTGTGTGATCAGTCGGGTGTACTCAATTTGCTTGTCGCGCCACATCAAGGCAATCTCTTTCCCGTGGCCCGGGAACAACTCTTCTGCCAACACCTGGATCGAATAAACATCAAACAAGGTGCCATAGGCATCGAAAACCACCGCTTTGATCGTCATGTCACATCCTCATTGGCGCACAAGCCGGCGCCAGTTCCTGTTCAGACCTCGCCCGTGTACTCACCTCGGGCCGGGTAATCTTTTTGAATCGCAAAGTCGACTGCGGCCAACAAGTCCCCAAATGAGGGGCGAGCAAAAGGCATCGTCTGCGTCGATCCATAGTAAAGGGTTTGATCCGGCTTGACCAAAAAAACCCCCGGTTCGCTGAACAGGGCGGGCTCTTCCAGACCGATCGAGGTTTTGCCCTTGGACGTGCTGATGTACAAACCCCAACGCCTGGCCAGGCTCAAATCCAGACCATGAGCGAATTCGATGGCTCGGGCTTGAACCTTCTCTGCCATGGCCTGGGCGCGCTCGGGCCCGTCGCTGCTGATCGCAACCAGCCGCACGCCGCGCTGCGCAAACTCGGCCCCGAGGCGTTCGAGTTCCAGCAAATACTTGGCGCAGATCGGGCAATGCAAGCCGCGATAAAAGACCAGCAAATCAAAGCGCTGACCCGGATTTTGGCCGCTGACATAGCGACCTCCGTGGGTCAGCGGCAAGTCCAGACCTGGCACAGCTTGCCGTGGCATGAGGGCAACAGGGTTCATGATCACTCCGGATGAAAACAACAAAGATCCCATGGTGCTGTACGATTGGATATTGAAAATTCAAAATTTGATGCAAATCGTTCAAATGAGCCCTCGACTTGATCGCTTGTCCGCCTTGCTCGAAGGCGTTGCCCCCGTGTTCAGTGTTTGGGCCCCGCCCGCACCTGCGGATCGGTGGGCAGCGCCAGACCCCTGCACCGAGCCAAGCCTGGCCATGGTCATCCCCGCTGCCGGCGCAAACCCTCAAAGCCCGGCGCACACCAGCCCCCAGCCACTCTTGTGGATTGGGCATCTGTCGCATTGGATCCGCACGGCAGCGGACCGCGACACCGCCGCGAGCGCGCCGATCTGCATCCGGGCTCACCTCACCGGGCCCTTGGCTCCGCTGCTCATGGAGGAATTCACGGCGCCAGCCTCCTTGGCGACGGGCGCCACCGAACCTGCGCTACACGCCCCTGTGAGCCTGATCCAACAAGAAGTTTTGCACCCGCGCTGCGGCCAACCGGCCTTGCTCAAAAGTGCGGGCGACATCCTGTTCATCGGGGTTTTGCGGCACTTGGTGGCACACCCCAAGCCAGAACGCCCCGGCTTGCTTCAAGCCCTGTCCGACGCGCGCATCGCCAAAGCACTGGTGGCCCTGCACCAAAACCCTCAGCTCGACTGGGATCTGTTTGCCCTGGCGCAAGAGGCAGGCATGTCCCGCACCTCGTTTGCCACCTGCTTCAAAAAAACCATGAACAAGACACCGGGCAAATACCTTGTGGCCATGCGCTTGGCCCTGGCGCGCCGTGCCCTGGCAAATGGCAAAACGGTCAAAGAGGCGGCGCGCATTTCGGGCTATCGCAGTCCGGCCTCGATCGCCAGGGCCATGAAAACCAACCTCGCACAGCACCTCGAGTGAGTCTCATTTGCACTCGCTGGGGGCATATTTTTTATCCAGCCGAGTCACCTGGGGCAGGGCAATGCCCGCCACATTGGCGCTGTCCTGGGCCAGACATTTCCACAGCAAGTTGCCCTGACTGGGGGGGGTGAAGCTGCTGGTGCCTGACGGCAAAGCCTCCGGGTTGGTGCTCGAGCCGGTGTAGGGCACCACCAGCAGCACGCCGTCGCCGGCCACCGCCGTGGTGGCGATGCTGATCACTCCGGTCACCGGGTCGATGTCGATCGAGCGCAAATTGGCGCTGCTCCCGGGAGCCACATGGCCCAGCCGATAACCTTCGGCCGAGGCCGACGGGTTGCCGCTGGCCAAATTTTCGAGCACCGTGTTCTTGGCGCTGCTGGCCAAGGCCAGCCCCTCGGACACCCGCACCCGCACCAAATGATTTTGATAGGCCGGTACGGCAAAAGAAGCCAACAAACCGATGATGGCGATCACCACCATCAGCTCGATCAATGTGAACCCGCGTTGTGAATGAAACATGGCCAACTCCTGAACAGTGAGCCGACCATGTTAAGAAAAAAAGACGCTAAAAACCGGCTCAAAACTGTGAACTGTGCACCTTTGAACCCGTCCAGTGCTTCATTCCGCGGGTTTGCGCCCCATGAACTTGCCCAGGCCCACGACCAAAATGGCACCGGCGGCAGCGGCCACATAGTGCAGCGCGGGGTTCTCGGCCACCATGTCTTGCAGGGCGACGTCGCTGATCAGGGTTTCACCCCCGACCCAGCCGATCAGGGCCGCGCCCAGCGTCACGATGATGGGGTAGCGCTCCATCAACTTGATCATCAGCGTGCTGCCAAAAATCACCAGCGGAATGCTGATGGCCAGACCGATGATCAGCAAGGTGGTTGATCCCTTGGCGGCGGCGGCCACGGCAATCACATTGTCCAGACTCATCACGATGTCGGCGATCAGGATCGTGCGCACGGCGGCCATCAGACCCTTTTGCTCCGCTTCGCCTTCATCGTGATCTTCTTCGCCACCCAACAGTTGCACGCCGATCCACAGCAGCAACAAGCCGCCGACGATCTGCAAATACGACAGCGCCAGCAATTGCACGGCCACCACCGTCAGCACGATGCGCAGCACGACCGCTGCACCCGAGCCGAACATGATGGCTTTTTTCTGCTGGTGAGGGGGGAGCGAGCGTGCCGCCAGTGCGATGACCACGGCGTTATCACCCGACAAAATGATGTTGATCCAGATGATCTTCATCAGGCCGATCCAAAAATCGGCATCGTTCAAGATTTCCATTTGCTGTTTCTCCTTACGGGTTATCCCGCAATTTTTTGTAGTAGCGGGGCAGAGTTTAACGGCTTTCCCCCCCGGCCTTTGTGGGTATTAATGCGTACACCCCTTGGCGGCTGTCGCTCAAGTGATAAGCCGAAAAAAAACCGCCCCGGGTGAGTGGGGCGGTCTTGGCCGAGGCAATGGCGCCAGCGCGCCGTCGAAGATCTTCAGAGCATCGCTTTGAGCAACTTGGCCATTTCAGACGGGTTGCGGGTGACTTTGAAGCCACACTCTTCCATGATCGCCAACTTGGCGTCGGCGGTGTCGGCGCCGCCCGAAATCAGCGCGCCGGCATGGCCCATGCGTTTGCCCGGCGGGGCTGTGACACCGGCGATGAACCCGACCACGGGCTTCTTCATGTTGGCTTTGCACCAGCGTGCGGCTTCGGCCTCATCGGGGCCACCGATCTCGCCGATCATGATCACGGCATCGGTATCGGGGTCGTCATTGAAAGCGCGCATCACGTCGATGTGCTTCAAGCCATTGATCGGGTCGCCGCCAATGCCCACGGCACTGGACTGACCCAAACCAATCTCGGTCAGTTGGGCGACGGCTTCATAGGTCAGGGTGCCGGAACGCGACACCACGCCAATGCGGCCCTTGCGATGGATGTGACCGGGCATGATGCCGATCTTGATCTCGTCGGGTGTGATCAGGCCCGGGCAGTTGGGGCCCAGCAGCAGGGTCTTTTTGCCACCGGCGGCTTCCTTGGCCTTCATTTTGTTGCGCACTTCCAGCATGTCGCGCACCGGAATGCCCTCGGTGATGCAAATCGCCAGGTCGAGGTCGGCTTCCACGGCTTCCCAAATGGCAGCGGCGGCGCCGGCGGGAGGCACATAAATCACCGACACCGTGGCGCCGGTTTGATGCGCAGCCTCTTTGACCGAAGCGTAGATGGGAATGTCAAAGATTTTCTCGCCCGCTTTTTTCGGGTTCACGCCGGCGACAAAGCAATTTTTGCCGTTGGCGTATTCCTGGCATTTCTCGGTGTGGAATTGACCGGTCTTGCCCGTGATGCCTTGGGTGATGACTTTGGTGTTCTGGTTGATGAAGATCGACATAATGGGGTCCTTCGCGGCCCGGCTGTGCCGAGCCCAATCATTTATTGAACAGCAGCCACAACCTTTTGGGCGGCCTCGGCCATGCTGTCGGCGCTGATGATGGGCAGGCCCGACTCGGCCAGCATCTTCTTGCCCAGCTCTTCGTTGGTGCCCTTCATGCGCACCACCAGCGGCACACTCAGGTTCACGGCCTTGCAAGCCGTGATCACGCCGGTGGCGATGGTGTCGCAGCGCATGATGCCGCCGAAGATGTTGACCAAAATGGCTTTGACCTTGGGGTTCTTCAGCATGATCTTGAACGCCTCCGTCACTTTCTCGGGCGTGGCACCGCCACCCACATCGAGGAAGTTGGCCGGCTCGGCACCAAACAGCTTGATGGTGTCCATGGTGGCCATGGCCAATCCGGCACCATTGACCAGGCAGCCGATGTTGCCGTCCAGGCTGATGTAGGCCAGATCAAACTTGGAGGCCTCCACCTCGGCCGGATCTTCTTCGTCGAGGTCGCGGTAGGCCACGATTTCGGGGTGGCGGAACAGCGCGTTGCTGTCAAAGTTGAATTTGGCATCCAGGGCCATGATGTTGCCCTTGCTGTCGCAATTCAAGGGGTTGATCTCGACCAGCGAAGCGTCGGTGGCCATGTAGCACTGATAGAGCTTTTGGAAGACATCGGCGGCTTGCTCGGCCGATTTGCCGCTCAGGCCCACAGCCTGGGCGATCTTCAGTGCCTGCGCCTGTCCCAACCCGGTCAGCGGGTCGACCAACTCGGTCACGATCTTTTCGGGCGTCTTGTGCGCCACTTCTTCGATGTCCATGCCGCCCTCGCTGGAAGCGATGAAGGCGATCTTCTGACTGGCGCGGTCGGTCACCACCGACACATAGTATTCCTTCTGGATGTCGGCGCCTTCTTCAATATAGAGGCGTCGCACCTTTTGACCTTCGGGGCCGGTTTGATGGGTCTTGAGCTGCATGCCCAGAATCTGGCCGGCCAGCTCTTTGACCTGATCGATCGACTTGGCCACCTTCACGCCACCGCCCTTGCCACGGCCACCGGCGTGGATCTGCGCCTTGACCACCCACACGGGGCCGCCCAGTTTTTGCGCGGCTTCGACCGCCTCTTGCACCGTGAAGGCCGGGACGCCCCGGGGCACTGGCACGCCAAACTGTCGCAAGATCTCCTTGCCTTGGTACTCGTGAATCTTCATGAGGTCTCTCTTTGCACAGGTGGAAACACGTGAAGTGAAACGTTGCGTTTTTGCGAAAGCGTTTGGTCTTCACCGCTCTGAAATGTATCATGTTGCGTTGCACCAACCTGATTCCTTCCTGACAAATCATGCCCACCGTTTTCATCGATGGCGAAGCCGGCACCACCGGCTTGCAAATCCGCGATCGCCTGGCCCAAATGCCGCAGGTCACCGTGCTCTCCATCGACCCGGCCCGGCGCAAAGACCCGGCGGCCAAACTTGATCTCATGGCGCAGGCCGACCTGGTGGTGTTGTGCCTGCACGATGACGCCGCCCGCGAATCGGTGGCCATGATCGACACCTTGAGGGGTTCCAAACCGCGCATCATTGATGCCTCGACCGCCCACCGCACGGCACCCGATTGGGTCTTTGGATTCCCCGAGTTGTGTGCCGGACAAGCGCGGGCGGTGCGCCAAGCCGAGCGCGTGGCCAACCCGGGGTGTTATGCCACCGGAGCCATCGCCATCTTGCGTCCGCTGGTCGACGCTGGTCTTGTTCCTCCTGATTTTCCGGTCAGTCTGCCATCAGTAAGTGGTTACTCAGGTGGCGGGCGTACGATGATCGAGGCCTACGAGGCCGGCACGGCCCCGCTCTTTGAGGCCTACGCCTTGGGCCTGCAACACAAGCATGTCCCGGAAATCATGGCCTATAGCGGCCTGACCCGCCGACCCCTGTTCGTGCCCGGCGTGGGCAACTTCCGCCAGGGCATGCTGGTGCAACTGCCGCTGCACCTCGATGAGCTGCCCGGTCGCCCGCAAGCCAGCGACCTCGAGGCCGCTTTGCGCCATCACTATGCGCAGACCGAGGGGGGCTGTGTGCAAGTGTGCGCCGCCACCGGAGACGGCAAACTGGACGCTACCGCCCTGAACGACACCAATATGCTGGAGATCCGGGTCTTTGCTCACCCGGCACAACGGCAGGCGGTGGTCATCGCCCGCTTGGACAACCTGGGCAAAGGCGCCAGCGGCGCGGCGGTGCAAAACCTGCGCCTGATGTTGGGTTTGTGAAGCCCGGGCCCGGGGCTTGATCAATCGACGTCTTGGGCGCGCGTGACCCGGCGCACCACTTCGGGTGCAAAGCCGCGCGAGACCAAAAAACGGATTTGTTTCGCTCTTTCTTTGGCGTCGACCGCCGGCGTGCCGAATTTTCTGCGCCACACTTCGCGGGCGCGCTCTTCTTCGGTCTCGCGCAAGCGGGCCATGGCTTGCGCCACTGCTTCAGCACCCACGCCCTTTTGCTGCAACTCGCGCCGCACCCGTTGTGCACCCAGGCGGCTGGCGCGCGTGTGCAACACCGATTCGACCACCCGGGCCTCGCTGATGAAGCCCTTGGCCTGCAAATCGTCCAGCGCCGCTTTCAGTTCGGCCGGGTCGGGGTCGTGGCGGGCCAGCTTGTGCTCCAGTTCGCTGCGGGTGTGCTCACGCAGCGCCAGCAGGCGCAAGGCCCGGCCCTTCAAGGAGGGGCCGGTGCGTGGCGCGGACTCAGCGTCTGGCGAAGGGGGGCGCACGACGCTCACGCCGGATCGGAGGACTCCACCGTCGCCAGCAAGGGGATCCCCAGGGATTCACGCACCTTGTTCTCGATTTCATGGGCGAGTTCGGGGTTCTCGCGCAGGAACTCGCGCGCGTTGTCGCGACCTTGGCCGATTTTTTCGCCGTTGTAGGCGTACCAGGCGCCCGATTTTTCAATGATGCGCTCGTTCACACCCATGTCGATGATCTCGCCTTCGCGGCTGATGCCCTCGCCAAACATGATGTCGAACTCAGCGGTCCTGAACGGGGGCGAAACCTTGTTCTTCACCACTTTGACCTTGGTTTCGTTGCCGATCGCCTCCTCGCCCTTTTTGATCGTGCCCGTGCGGCGGATGTCGATGCGCACCGAGGCGTAAAACTTCAGCGCGTTGCCGCCGGTGGTGGTCTCGGGCGAGCCGAACATGACGCCGATCTTCATGCGGATCTGGTTGATGAAGATCACCATGCAGTTGGTCTTTTTGATGGTCGCGGTCAGCTTGCGCAGCGCCTGGCTCATGAGGCGGGCCTGCAGGCCGGGCAGTGAATCGCCCATTTCGCCTTCGAGCTCGGCCTTGGGGGTGAGGGCGGCCACCGAGTCGATGACGATCAGGTCGACCGCTCCCGAGCGCACCAGGCTGTCGACGATCTCCAGCGCCTGCTCACCGGTGTCGGGCTGGCTGATCAGCAGGTCGGGCAGGTTGACGCCCAGCTTTTGGGCGTATTGCACATCGAGCGCGTGCTCGGCGTCGACAAAGGCGCAGGTGCCGCCCTGCTTTTGCATTTCGGCGATCACTTGCAGCGTGAGGGTGGTCTTGCCCGACGATTCCGGGCCGTAGATTTCGACCACCCGGCCGCGGGGCAGGCCGCCCACCCCCAGGGCGATGTCCAGCCCCAGCGAGCCGGTGGACACCACCTGGATGTCCTCAATCGCTTCGCCTTCGCCCAGGCGCATGATGGTGCCCTTGCCGAATTGCTTTTCGATCTGGGCCAGCGCGGCTTGCAGGGCTTTGGCTTTTTCGCTGTTGGGGGCCAGGCCTTTGACGGGTGCGTCCATGAGATTTTCCTTGTGAAACAATGGGTTGTCTGGAAATCCAGTCACTGATGCTAAACACAGGCTGGATGCTTGAACAGTAATGTATCGCGTGAATAAATTGAAAACAAGATGATTTTTGGTCAGTTTGCCTTATCATATCCATCGTGCGTTTCGCGGGCTTTTCCATGCCATCTTTTAACCCACCCATCCAGCTCAGCCGCAACCCCGTGGCGCAGGCCGACTGGCGGCGCACCCAGCTCGGTCGCCTGCTCGGTCATGCCATGCGCCGCTTCGATGCGCGTGTGCTCGACCTGATGGCGCACCAGCCGCAAGTGCCTCTGGCCTTGTCCAATCTGGCGGCGCGCAACCAGGTCAGCGCCGCTCACATCCACATCACCCGGCACTTGTCGTTGCAAGGCTCGCGCCTGAGCGAGTTGGCCGACAGCGCTGGCATGACCAAGCAGGCCATGGGCGATCTGGTGGATCAATGCGAGGCGTGGGGCTTGGTGCAGCGCGTGCCCGATGAGCGCGATGCCCGCGCCAAGCGCATCGTGTTCACGCCCAGCGGCTTGGATTGGTTGCAGGCCTTTGAGTGGGCGGTCGGACAGGCCGAGGCCGAATTGCGCCAAAGCGTGGGCGAAGACGTGGCCACGGTGTTGCGTCTGGGGCTGGAGATTTATGCCGGCGAGTCCGATGGTTGAAACCCCGAGTCCCAAAGCCTGAAAAAGGGGTTAGCATTTGCAACAAACAGGCAGACCGAGGGGACAACATGCGCATACTCATTGCAGAAGACGATCAGGTGCTGGCCGATGGCTTGCTGCGGACTTTGCGAGCCTCAGGCGCTGCCGTCGATCACGTGGCCACGGGCACCGAGGCGGATGCAGCCCTGATGACCACCGATGAATTTGATTTGCTCATCCTCGATCTGGGCCTGCCCAAGATGCATGGCCTCGATGTGCTCAAACGCTTGCGCGCCCGCGGCAGCGCGGTTCCGGTGCTGATCCTGACCGCCGCTGACGGCGTTGAAGAGCGGGTCAAGGGGTTGGATTACGGCGCCGATGACTACATGGCCAAGCCTTTCAGCCTGCAAGAACTCGAAGCCCGGGTGCGCGCCCTGACCCGCCGTGGCATGGGCGGGACGTCGTCGGCCATCAAGCACGGGCCCCTGGTCTACGACCAGGCGGGCCGGGTGGCCACGATCGATGGCAAGATGGTCGAGCTCTCGGCACGCGAGCTGGGCTTGCTCGAAGTCTTGTTGCAACGCGCCGGTCGCCTGGTCAGCAAAGACCAGTTGGTCGAACGCCTGTGTGAGTGGGGTGAAGAGGTCAGCAACAACGCGATCGAGGTCTACATCCATCGCCTGCGCAAAAAGATCGAAAAAGGCCCGATCCGCATTGCCACGGTGCGCGGCTTGGGCTATTGCCTGGAAAAAATCCCGAATTGAAGTTTTTCCAGCGCGAGCAAAGGTCGCTGTTCGGGGAGATCCTCGACTGGATGCTGACCCCCCTGTTGTTGCTTTGGCCGATCAGCTTGGTGCTGACCTGGCTGGTGGCTCAGGGCATTGCGGGCCGCCCCTTTGACCGGGCCCTGGAATACAACGTGCAGGCGCTGGCCCAGCTGGTGCGCTCTGACGGCGCGCGCGTCGAATTCAACCTGCCAGCCCCCGCGCGCGAAATTTTGCGCGCCGACGACATCGATCTGATTTATTACCAGGTGCTGGGCGCGCGCGGCGAGTTCCTGAGCGGCGAGCGTGATCTGCCTTTGCCCCCGGAGGACGAGCGCACACCGACCGGCGAAGTGATGTTGCGCAACGATGAGGTGCGGGGTGCCCCGGTGCGGGTGGCTTACTTGTGGATTCAGGTGGAAACCCCGGGCGCCGTACCGGTTCTGGTGCAGGTGGCGGAAACGCTGGAAAAACGCTCCATCCTCGCCACCGAGGTGATCAAGGGGGTCATGCTGCCGCAGTTTGTGATTTTGCCGCTGGCCGTTTTGCTGGTCTGGCTGGCACTGGCGCGTGGCATCCGGCCGCTGAATCGGCTTGAGGAGCGCATTCGCTTGCGCAAGCCCGATGACCTCAGTCCGCTCGACGACCGCGCCGTGCCGTTGGAAGTGGCGCCTCTGGTCACCGCGATCAACGGCTTGCTGACTCGCTTGAAGGATTCGATCGCCACCCAAAAACGATTTCTGGCCGACGCAGCTCATCAGCTCAAGACCCCGTTGGCCGGCTTGCGGATGCAAGCCGACCTGGCGCAGCGGGAGAGTTCGAGTGCCGCCGAGCTCAAGCAATCGCTGCAACTGATTGGTCGCGCCAGCATCCGCGCCACCCACACCGTCAATCAGTTGCTGGCACTGGCGCGCGCCGAGAGCGGCGGAGCCAACCTGGGCCGACAAGCATGCGACCTGGTGGACTTGGCCATGGATGTGTTGCAAGACTCGTTGCCCCGCGCCATGGACAAACACATCGACCTGGGCTACGAGGGCGTTGAGCCCGGCAGCCCCGGTGTCAATCTCGAGGGCAACCCGACCTTGCTCAAGGAACTCATGCGCAACCTGGTGGACAACGCCCTGAACTACACCCCCTCCAGCACCGACCAGCCCGGCGTCGTCACTGTGCGGGTGCTGGCCGACCGCTTTGGCCATGTGGCGGTGTTTCAGGTGGAGGACAACGGCCCGGGTGTGTCCGAGGGTGAAAAAGAGTTGATCTTTCAGCCTTTTTATCGGGCCCTGGGCAATGAGGCCGACGGCTCGGGTCTGGGCTTGCCCATCGTGCTCGAAATCGCCCAGCAACACGGGGCTCAGGTCAGCCTGGAAGATGCGCATCCGGGGCGCGCGAACCCGGGCGCCAAATTCACCATCCGCTTTACCAGCACCGGCTGACGCCGGCCACGGGCGTCAACCCTTGTACAGGTTCAGTGTCAGGCGCTCGCGCTCGATCGTGCGCGCCACGCCAGGTTGCGCCGCCACCTTCTGCACATGCGCCCACAACACGGGCCGGTGATCCGGGTTGTGGCCCGCCATGCTGCCCCAGCGGGTCAGCGTCAACGCGTAGGCGTCCAGCGGCCCCCACTGACGGCCACTGAGCCAGGCATCGCCACGGCCTTGCGCTTGTTGAACCAGACGCTCCAACTCGTCGAGCAGCTGCGCATACTGCTTCACCGCGTGTTGCCGGATCTGTTCCTGGACGTCCGAAGACTCGTGGTACTTTTGGGGCATGAACACGTGGGTGAAGGTGGGGTGGACGGTGTTGTTCATCCAAGCCAGAGTGGACAGCGCCTGGCTGCGCGCCATCGGGTCCCGGGGCAAGAATTCGCGTCCCGGGCATGACTGGTCGATGTGCAAGCACAGCGCCATGATCTGACTCAGGGCCACCCCATCTTGCACCAGCACCGGCACCTGGCCGCGCGGATTGAGGGTGCGAAACGGCTCGGCATTTTGCTCGCCCTTGTGCAATTTGACCATCAGGGGCTCAAAGGGCAGGCCACTGTCTTCCAGCATGGCGTGCGGCACAAACGAACACGCACCGGGGGCGAAATAGAGTTGCATCATGGGGTTCTCCTTGCAGGTTCCAGGGCATCGGGTCGCGTTTGCTGTTCAAACCGTTCGGGCTCGTTGGCGCGCTCCGGCGCCCATCCCCAAGGAGCGAACGCATCGCGCGCCCAGGCCGCCCAAAGCACATTCAACACCAGCAACAGCAGCACCCACCACTTGATCATGGAATCATTCTAGGGGACGCACGCTGACTTCGGCGCTGTCGATTCGCACCCGCCCCTGCGGGGTGTCGAGCAGCAAGGCCCCGTCGGCGTCGATGCCGGCGCCCACGCCCTGCAAGCCGTGACTGGTGCGCACCGCTTGCCCCGACAAGGCATCGAAGCGGGGGTAGCGGCGCAACCATTCTGAAGCCCCCTGCTGTTGCCAACGGGCCAGCATCGCCAGCAGCGGTGGTGCGACCCGTGCCAGCAGTCCGCCGGGGCTCGGGGGCGGGCCCCAATGGTCCAGCCCGCGTGGCGCAATGCCACCGGTATCGATGGCCGGAGTCCGCACGTTCAGGCCCACGCCGACCAGCGCATAGCGACCGGTCCCGCCCGCAGGCATCGGCAAGGTCTCGATCAGGATCCCGCCCAGTTTGGCCGGTGCCCCCGGGCGTGGCCAGTGCCACAGGTCGTTGGGCCATTTCAGCCCCAGCCCCAGTCGGCCATCGGGGTCCAGGGCCTCGGCCAGCACCACCCCCACCGCCAGCGAGAGTCCGGACCAGGCGGGCGGGTTCAAGGGCAGCCCCAGCGTGAACGTCAAGGCGCTGCCCGCCGGAGTGACCCAAGGCTTGCCCAAGCGTCCGCGCCCGGCCGTCTGGCGCTCGGCCACCAGCAACACCGGCTCGGCATGACCTTGGCGCAGTCGACGCGACAGCTCGGTGTTGGTCGAGTCGACCTCGGGCAGCCACTCGATGCTGATGCCGGGCCACAGCGGAGCAAGCTTCAACCACAAGTCTTCCAGCAGCCAGTCGGGTCGGCTCATGGCATTCAGCGCTTCTTCGCCTTCTTTTTCTTTTTCGGCTCGGCCTTGGCCTGCGCCAGCAGGGTGCCCCGGCAGTTCCGGTGGCCACACCAACACGGGTATTCGGCCTTGAGTTGCGGTGTCAGGGGTTCGTCGATGATCAGGCCGTAGTCGTAACTGAGCTCTTCGCCCACCCGGATCGGGCGCAAGGCCTTGATGAACACCCGGCCTTCGACCTCGTCAGCCTCGCAATTGGGGTTGCACGAGTGGTTGATCCAGCGGGACGAATTGCCCCCGTACAAGGCGTCGATCACGTGGTGTTCGTCGATGTGAAAATAAAAGGTGTGATTGGGGTCGCTGGGGTCGTGAGGGTGACGGCGCAAGGCCTCGGCCCAGTCGATGATTTCACCGGTGTATTCGATGATGGTTTCGCCGGCCGCGATCGGGGCCAGGGCAAACACCCCCTTGCCGTGCACGCCAGATCGGCGGGTTTGAATGCGACGCTGGGATGTGGGGGATTTTGAAGACAAGGCAAAACTCTGGTAAGTTGAATACATGTGCACGCAGGCGCGTGCGTGTGCGTGCGCGTGCGCGCACGCGAGGAGTGCATTGTAAGCAGATGGCGTGACCCGCGGCATCTGCCCCTGAAGCGAGGCAAGAGGAATACTGATGAGCAAGACTTTGGTGATCGCCGAAAAGCCCTCTGTGGCTCAAGACATCGTGCGCGCCCTGACCCCCCAGTCGGGCAAATTCGACAAGCACGACGACCACTTTGAAAACGATCAATTTGTGGTGACCAGCGCAGTGGGTCACCTGGTGGAAATTCAGGCCCCCGAAAAATACGACGTCAAGCGCGGCAAGTGGAGCTTTGCCCATTTGCCCGTCATCCCCCCGCATTTCGACCTCAAGCCGGTCGACAAAACCAAGACCCGCCTCAACGCCGTGGTCAAGCAGGCCAAGCGCAAAGACGTCAGCCGCCTGATCAACGCCTGTGACGCCGGGCGCGAGGGCGAACTGATTTTTCGCCTGATCGAGCAATACGCCGGCGGTGCCAAGGGCCTGGGCAAGCCGGTCCAGCGCCTGTGGTTGCAATCGATGACCCCGCAGGCCATTCGCGACGGCTTTGAGCACCTGCGCAGCGAAGACGACATGCGCGGCCTGGCCGAGGCCGCCCGCAGCCGCTCCGAGGCCGATTGGCTGGTTGGCATCAACGGCACCCGCGCCTTCACCGCCTTCAACTCACGCGACGGCGGCTTTTTCCTGACCACCGTGGGGCGCGTCCAGACGCCCACCCTGGCCATCGTGGTCGAACGCGAAGAACAGATCCGTCGCTTCATCAGCCGCGACTATTGGGAAGTTCATGCCCAGTTCCAGGCTCAGGCCGGCCTCTACCCTGCCAAGTGGTTTGACCCGGCCTGGAAGAAGTCAGACGACGGCGAACTCAAAGCCGACCGGGTCTGGAGCCTGAAAGACGCCGTCGCCATCGCCGACGCCGTGCGCGGCCGCACCGGCAGCGTCACCGAAGAAAGCAAGCCCACCACCCAGGCCAGCCCGGGCTTGTTTGACCTGACCAGCTTGCAGCGCGAAGCCAATGGCCGCTTTGGCTTCTCGGCCAAAACCACCCTGGCCCTGGCCCAAAGCCTCTACGAGCGCCACAAGGCCCTGACTTATCCGCGTACCGACTCGCGCCACCTGCCTGAAGACTATGTGCCGGTGGTCAAACAAACCTTCGAGATGCTGGCCGACAGCGGCATGAAACACCTGGCCCCGCACGCCCTGGTCGCCCTGAACCAGTCTTATGTGCGCAAAATCCCGCGCGTTTTTGACAACAGCAAAGTCTCGGATCACTTCGCCATCATCCCCACCTTGCAAGCCCCCAGCGGTTTGTCCGAGGCCGAGCAAAAGCTCTACGACCTGGTGGTGCGCCGCTTCATGGCCGTGTTCTACCCCAGCGCCGAATACCTGGTCACCACCCGCACCACCCGGGTCGCCCATGCCGGCCAGACCCACCACTTCAAGTCCGAGGGCAAGGTCTTGGTCAAACCCGGCTGGCTGGCCATCTATGGCAAAGAGATCGACGAAGACAGCGCCGATGGCAAGACCCTGATCCCGGTGCAGGCCCAGGAAACCGTGCGCAACGAGTCGGTCGAGGCCAAAGGGCTCAAAACCCGCCCCCCGGCGCGCTACAGCGAGGCCACCTTGCTCGGGGCGATGGAAGGCGCGGGCAAGCTGGTGGACGACGACGAGCTGCGTGAAGCCATGCAGGAAAAGGGCTTGGGCACCCCGGCCACCCGGGCCGCCATCATCGAAGGCTTGCTGAACGAAAAATACATGTTGCGCGAAGGTCGCGAGCTCATCCCCACCGCCAAGTCGTTCCAGCTCATGACCTTGTTGCGCGGGTTGCAGGTCGAAGAACTCTCGCGCCCCGAACTGACCGGTGAGTGGGAGTACAAACTGGCCCAGATGGAGCAAGGCAAGCTGTCGCGTGAGGCCTTCATGCAAGAGATTGCCGCCATGACCGAGCGCATGGTGCGCAAGGCCAAAGAGTACGACCGCGACAGCGTGCCGGGGGACTACGCCACCCTGACCACCCCCTGCCCCAAGTGTGGCGGCGTGGTGAAAGAAAACTACCGCCGCTATGCGTGTGCCGGATCCACGGGCGACAGCGAGGGCTGCGGCTTTTCCTTTGGTAAAACACCCGGAGGACGCACCTTTGAGTTGGCTGAAGTGGAGCAGTTTTTGCGCGACAAGCGCATCGGCCCCCTGGATGGATTTCGTTCCAAAGCCGGTTGGCCTTTCACCGCCGAGATGGCCTTGGTTTACAACGAAGAAGAGCAGAACTGGAAACTCGAATTTGACTTTGGCGACGACAAAAACGCCGACAGCGGTGAAATCGTCGACCTCAGCAACCAGGCCGTGCTGGGGGCCTGCCCCAAATGCGGCGCCTCGGTGCGCGAGCACGGCAGCAACTATCTGTGTGAGAAATCGGTGCCCACCGACGCCCAGCCCACACCAAGTTGCGACTTCAAAACCGGCAAGATCATCTTGCAGCAGCCAGTGGCCCCCGAGCAAATCACCAAGCTGCTCGAAACCGGCAAGACCGACTTGCTGGACAAATTCGTCAGCATGCGCACGCGCCGCCCGTTCAAGGCCTTTTTGGCTTATGACGCCGGGCAGGGCAAAGTGATCTTCGAATTCGAGCCCCGCCAAAGCAAATACCCGCCCCGCAAGACGGCGGCACGCCCTGCCCCCGCAGCTGCGGCGAAAAAAGCGGCGGCCAAAAAGTCCACGGCCAAAAAGCCGTCGGTCAAGAAAGAAAAAGCCCCGCGCGCGGGCAACCTGACCGCCAGCCCCGCTTTGCAAGCCGTGATCGGCTCAGGCTTGGTGTCCCGGCCCGAAGTCACCAAAAAGCTGTGGGATTACATCAAGGCGCAGGGGCTGCAAGACCCGAAAGACAAACGCACCATCCTCGCCGACGACAAGTTGCGCGCCGTCTTTGGCAAGGACTCGGTGACGATGTTTGAGATCGCCAAGGTCATCGGCCCGCACCTCAGCTGAGGTGCGGTGCCATCAGCGCGGGTGCTGCAGCAGCGCCCACACCCGCGCCGGGGTCAAGGGCATTTGCAGCAGCGGCGACAGATCGGGGCGGCCGTTGCGCGCCAGTGCGTCGGCCACGGCATTGACCACCGCCGGCGTCGCACCGATGGTGCCCAACTCACCCACGCCCTTGACGCCCAGCACGTTGTTTTTGCTCGGCACGCTCTGGTCCATGTGGGTGTTGAACCAGGCCGGCATGACGTCGGCGCGCGGTGCCGCGTAGTCCATCAGCGAGCCCGTGACCGGCTGGCCCGACCCGGCGTCGTAGACCATGTGCTCCATCAGCGCCTGACCGATGCCTTGCACCGCCCCGCCATCGAGCTGGCCCCGCACGATCATCGGGTTGACCACCCGGCCGACATCGTTCATCGAGGTGTAGCTCACCACCGCCACTTCGCCGGTTTGCGGATCCAGCTCGACCTCGCAGATGTGGCAACCATTGGGCCAGCTGGGTCCGCTGGCAGCGGTTTTGCTGTCGAGTTCGATCCGGCCCTGAGCCTGGCGTTGTGCCAACTGCCCCAGCCCGATCTTCAAATCGGTGCCCGCCACCCCGAACGTGCCCTGCGCATAAATCAGGTCAGCGGGTGCCGCTTCCAGCGCCTCGCCCGCCAACTGGCGCGCTTTGTCCAGCGCCTGTGCCGAGCCCACGCTGATCGCCGAGCCGCCCGTGAACAGCGAACGCGAACCCGCGCTGCCAAAGCCATTGCCCCGGTCGGTGTCGCCCAGCACCACCCGCACTTGTGACAAGGGCACGTCGAACACATCGACCACCAGCTGTGCCAACGACGTGGCAATGCCCTGACCCATCTGGTTGACCGCGCTGAAGACTTCGATCACGCCGTCGGCCATGATCCGCACATTGACGTTTTCTTCCAGAGCGTTGCCACCCGTCCACTCCAAAAAGGTGGCGATGCCCAGGCCGCGCCACAGGCCGCGTTGCTGGGATTGCGCCGCCCTGGCTGCAAAACCGTCCCAGTCGGCCAGCTTCAGGCCTTGCTCCATCATCTGACCAAACGCCCCGGTGTCATAGGTCTGCCCCATCGGGTTGGTGTAGGGCATCTGTTCAGGCCGGATGAAATTGCGCCGGCGGATCTCCAGCCGGTCGATGCCGCTGACCCGTGCCGCTTCGTCGATCAGCCGTTCGATGTTGAAAATCGCCTCGGGGCGCCCGGCGCCCCGATAGGCCCCGGTGGGCGCGGTGTTGGTCATCACCGCCGTGTAATGGAAATCGATGCATCCCATGTCGTAGACGCTGGTCTGCACCCAGGGGCCGATCATGATCTGGATGCTGACCCCGGTCATGCTGGGGTACGCCCCCGTGTTGGCCCGAGTCTGGATGCGCAACGCCAGGATTTTGCCTTGCTCGTCCAGCGCCAGTTCGCCGTGGCACTCGATGTCACGCCCGTGGCAACTCGACAAAAACTCTTCCGAACGATCCGCGATCCACTTCACCGGTCGTTGCAAGCGGTGGGCACAACAGGCCACCACGATGTCTTCCGGGTAGGCGCCGGTCTTCATGCCAAAGCCGCCGCCCACATCGCCCACCAGCACCCGCACCTGGTCTTCTTTCAGGCCCAGCAGGTCGCACACCTGGGTTCGGATCCCGGTCGGCATCTGGGAGCTCATGCGGATCACCAGCCGGCCCTCTTCGATGTGGGCCTGCACGCTGCGCGGCTCGATCGACAAGGCCGCCACCCGCTGGTTGGTGATGTCCAGCTTCACCACATGGCGCGCCTGGGCAAAAGCAGCCTGCGCCTTGGCGGCGTCGCCATGGCGGGACTCGGCCACCCGATTGTCGGGGGCATCGCTGATCAGCGGGGCGTTGGGGGCCAGCGCATCGGTCAGGGTCACCGCATGCGGCAAAGGCTCGTAGTCAACCACCACCGCTTCGGCGGCATCGCGCGCCTGTTGTTCGGTATCGGCCACCACGGCCACCACACATTCGCCGACAAAACGCACCCGGTCCACCGCCAGGATGTGACGATCCGGCGACGCCGGGCGACCGCCGTCGGCGCGCTTGTGCATGATCGGCTTGGCCATCACTTTGACGCCGGCGGCTTGCAACTCGGCCCCGGTCAGCACCAGCCGCACCCCGGGCATCGCCGCCGCCGCCCGGGTGTCGATCGACACGATCCGGGCATGCGGATGCGGCGAGCGCACGAAGCACAAGCGAGTTTGACCGTCGGGGCGCACATCGTCGGTGAACTGGCCACGGCCGGCCAGCAAGGCATCGTCTTCGAGGCGCTGGACTTCCTGTCCGCTGCCAAATCGGGTCTGTAGGTTGTTCATGCGTTCTATGATAAGGCCCATGAATACCCGTTGGAAGCCCAGTGTCACCGTGGCGGCGATCATCGAACAACAGGGCCGCTACCTGCTGATCGAAGAGCACACCCCTGAAGGTTTGCGCCTGAACAACCCGGCCGGTCACCTTGAACCGGGCGAAGACCTGATTTCGGCCTGCGCCCGCGAGGCCATCGAGGAAACCACCCACCCCTTCCAGCCCGATCATCTGGTCGGTGTCTATCTGTCGCGATTTCAACGCCCGGCCCGAGACGGTCACCCGGCCGAAGACATCACCTATTTGCGCTTTGCATTGGGGGGCCAGGTGGGCGCACCTGAACCGCACCGATCACTCGATCAGGGCATTGTTCGGACCCTGTGGATGACGCTCCATGAGGTGCGCGCCAGTGTCGAGCGCCACCGCAGCCCATTGGTCTTGCAGTGCATCGAAGACCATGCAAGGGGTCAGCGTTTTGACCTGTCGGTTCTCTACACCCATCCGGCCGTGACCTCAAGCTGAGGGCTTGCGGTTGACCAGCACAATGCCCACGGCCACCCCGGCCAGCGCCACCAGCAGGCTTGGGGTCAGGGGCTCGCCCAGCCACAGAGTGCCAAACAGCAGCGCGAACAGTGGCGTCAAAAAGGCAAAGGTGCTCAGTTGCGTCGCCGGGTAGCGCCCCAGCATCCACATCCAGATCAGGTAACTGGCGAACGCCCCCACGGCGGCCTGAACCCCGATCGAGACCCAGGCCCAGGCGCTGTAATCGAAGCGCAACTCTTCACCCAGCGCCCAGGCCACCACGGGCAACAACACCGCGCAGTTGGCGATTTGGTAAAACAGCAACTTCTCAGGGCTGATCCGGCCCAGCGATGTGCTGCGGATTGCCACCGTGGTCAAGCCCCAGAACGCACCTGCGGCCAGCGCCATCAGGTCGCCCAGCCAGTGGTGCGGGCTGTCGGACTGCAAGCCATCGCGCAAGGCGTAAGCCACAGCCGAAAACGCCAGCAACAACCCTGCCCATTGCAGTTTGCCCATGCGTTCGCTTTTGACCCAGACCGGCAACAGCAAGGCGACCCAAAACGGCGAGGTGTATAAAAAAATCGTCAGCCGTGATGCCGTGGCGTGCTGCAGACCCAAGTAAATGAACACAAACTCGGCTGTGAACAAGAGCCCCACCCCAAAACCCGCGCGCGCGCTGCCGTCGGCGCTCCACAGGGGCACGCGGCGCCAGCTCATCCAGGCCAGCAACAAGACCGTTGCCAAAGCAAAGCGCAGGGCAGCTTGCCAAACCGGGCTGACCTCGGCCAGCGTGACTTTCACCAAAACCTGCTGAAAGCCCCAAAACACGCAACACACCAGCAACAGCGTGCTGGCCAGAGCGTCCAGGTGGGTTTTACGCTGATCCATGGGCTTGTACTCTTGTCATAATGGGTGCACTCTAGGATAACCGCTTCATGCTCCAAGAACGAATCGAACCCGCCTGGATCGACGCTTTCGAAACCGTGTTGGGTCGCTGCGGGGTGGCGGCCGGCACCCATGTCGCCGTGCTCTGCGAAACCCAAAGCCGCCCGATTTTGGTCGAACTGGCGCGTTTGGCGGCCGCCAGGCTTGGGGCCTCTCCCTTTGTCACCCAGGTTCTTTCCCCGCCTGCTGCGACGGGCCTGCCCGTCATCCGCTCCACCGGAGCTTGCCACGCCTTGATGGGCATGGGCCCGGTTGTGTCGGCCCTTGCCGCATCGACGGTGGTGGTCGATTGCACCGTGGAGGGCCTGATGCACGCCCCCGAACTGCCCGCCATCCTGGCGGGCGGCGCCCGCGTCATCTATGTCAGCAACGAGCACCCCGAAACCTTGTGCCGCCTGCTGCCCAGCGATCAGGTTGAGGCCAGTGTCAAAGACCACATCAAACGCCTGCGTGGCGCCCGCCGCATGCAAGTCACTTCGCCCGCAGGCACCGATTTATCGGTGGACCTCCAGGGCGCGGTGGTCGGTGGCAACTGGGGCACCACCGCGCGCCCTGGCACCCTGACCCATTGGCCGGGCGGTCTGGTGTTGGCTTTTCCCCGTGCGGGCAGCGTCCAGGGCACCCTGGTGCTGGCCCAGGGCGATGTCAACCTGACCTTCAAGCGCTACCTCGAACAGCCCGTCACCTTGCGCATCGCCAACGACCACATTGACGCCATTCAGGGACAAGGGCTCGACGCCGACCTCATGCGCAGCTACATCGCCGCCTGGGGCGATCGCTCGGCTTATGCCGTCAGCCACGTGGGTTACGGCCTGAACCCGGCAGCACGCTGGGACAGCATGGCGTTGCTCGACAAGCGCGACTTCAACGGCACCGAGTTGCGCGCCTTTGCCGGCAACTTCCTCTACAGCACCGGGGCCAACGAGGTCGCCGGTCGTCACACCCTGGGCCATTTCGACCTGCCCATGCGCCAGTGCACCATCGCGCTCGATGGTGACGTGGTGGTGCGCGATGGGCAACTGACATGAGCCGGTTGCCGACTCACTCCTCGTTGGGGTCGGGGCCATTGGTGCTGTTTTTGCATGGCATCGGCGGCGGTCACCTGGCTTTTGCCCCCCAGCTCGAGAGTTTTGCCGAAGCCGGTTACCGGGCGGTCGCCTGGGACATGCCGGGTTATGGTCACAGCGATCCGATCGAGCCCTACACCTTCAAAGGCTTGTCCGAGCGCTGCATCGACCTGATCGAAGCGTTGGCGGCCCGCCGTGGCCAGCAAGTCACCTTGGTGGGGCACAGCATGGGCGGCATGGTGGCGCAAGAAGTCATGGCGCGGCGCCCTGAACTGATCCAAAACCTGGTCTTGTGTGGCACCTCCGCGGCCTTTGGCCGCGCCAACGGCGACTGGCAGCGTCAATTTGTCGAACAGCGCATGGCCCCGATCCTGGCTGGCCAGACGATGGCCGAGCTGGCCCGCCAGCTGGTTCCCGCCATGGCCGGCCCGCGCGCCCTGCCCGAAGGATTGCGGCTGGCCGAACACTGCATGGCCGGGGTCAGCCCCGGCACCTATCGCCGGGCCCTCGAAGCCCTGGTGACCTTTGACCGCCGCACCGAACTGGCCAGAGTGTCGGTGCCTACCTTGCTGATTGCCGGCGAAAACGACCCCAACGCCGCCCCCGACGTCATGCGCAAGATGGGCCAACACATCGCGGGCAGCCGTCTGGCCGTCATGCCCGGCATTGGTCATCTCATGAATCTCGAAGCCCCTGACGACTTCGACCGCCTGTTGCTGGACTTTTTGAGGGACAATCAGCCCGGTATGCGGCACTGAGCTCGAGGCTTGATCCTGCCGATTCAGAGTAATCGTCTAGGGTTTGCACCGACTCGGGGTGAAAGCCCCGATTCTCATGTAAGCTATCGGTCAGCAAAATGACATCAACCGGTGCCGGGTGCCAGCCCTGTGCCAAGAGGAGTATTCCATGCAGATAGGCGTTCCAGCCGAAACACTGGCCGGAGAAACGCGTGTCGCCGTGACCCCTGAAACGGTGAAAAAGCTCGTGGCCCAAGGCCATGCAGTCCGCGTTCAGTCCGGTGCTGGCGTTGCGGCCAGCGTGACCGATGAAGCTTATGTGGCCGCCGGGGCTCAAATCACCGACGCCGCCGGGGCCTACGGGTCCGAACTCGTTCTCAAAGTCCGCGCACCCCAAGCCGCCGAACTGCCCCACGTCAAACCCGGCACCACCCTGGTGGGCATGCTCAACCCCTTTGACGCTGACGGCTTGCAGCGCCTGGCGACTGCCGGCCTGACCAGCTTTGCCCTCGAGGCTGCGCCGCGCACCACCCGGGCCCAGAGCATGGACGTCCTTTCCAGCCAGGCCAACATCGCCGGCTACAAGGCGGTCATGATTGCTGCCGACCGCTATCAGCGTTTTTTCCCCATGCTCATGACCGCTGCCGGTACCGTCAAGGCTGCCCGGGTCGTCATTTTGGGCGTGGGCGTGGCCGGTTTGCAGGCGATCGCCACCGCCAAGCGTTTGGGCGCCGTCATTGAAGCCTCGGATGTCCGCCCCAGCGTGAAAGAACAAGTGGAGTCGCTGGGCGCCAAATTCATCGACGTGCCCTACGAAACCGCCGAAGAAAAAGAAGCTGCCGAAGGCGTGGGCGGTTACGCCCGCCCCATGCCGCAAAGCTGGCTCGACCGCCAAAAGGCCGAAGTCGCCAAACGCGTCGCCCAGGCCGATGTCGTCATCACCACCGCGCTCATTCCGGGCCGTGCCGCCCCGGTGCTGGTCACCGAAGAGATGGTCAAGAGCATGAAAGCCGGCTCGGTCATCGTCGATCTGGCTGCCCCCCAAGGCGGTAACTGCCCCCTGACCGAGCCAGGGCAAACCGTCACCAAGCATGGCGTGGTGCTGGTGGGCGAAACCAACCTGCCAGCCCTGGTGGCCGCTGACGCCAGCTCGCTGTATGCCCGCAATGTGCTCGACTTCCTCAAGCTGATCCTGCCCAAAGAGGGCGGCATCAAGGTCGACATGGAAGACGACATCGTCGCCGCCTGCCTCATGACCCAGGGCGGCGAGGTCAAAAGGAAATAATCATGGAACTGGTATCCCCCACCATCACCAACCTCATCATCTTCGTGCTGGCCATCTATGTCGGCTACCACGTGGTCTGGACCGTCACCCCCGCGTTGCACACGCCCCTCATGGCCGTGACCAACGCGGTCTCCGCCATCGTCATCGTCGGCGCCATGCTGGCGGCGGCCCTGACTGAAACCGGCTTGGGCAAAACCATGGGCGTGCTGGCCGTTGCCCTGGCGGCCGTCAACGTCTTTGGCGGCTTCCTCGTCACCCGACGCATGCTGGAGATGTTCAAGAAGAAAGACAAAAAACCGGCCGCGGGAGACAAAGCATGAGCATGAATCTGGTCACGCTGCTCTACCTGGTCGCCAGCGTTTGTTTCATCCAGGCCCTCAAAGGCCTCTCGCACCCCACCACCTCCATCCGGGGCAACGTCTTCGGCATG
>JACCDW011573701.1_pt1 | contig 66314 bp, 48 predicted proteins | sample 7449781 | NCBI WGS metagenome assembly JACCDW01 (sample SAMN15323449, study PRJNA562643) | freshwater metagenome | isolation source: river surface water | place: USA:Blue River Watershed | collected 2017-08-18
TATGTTGAAAAAATTAATCATCCCGGCGTTTTTTATGAGTTTTTTGCTCAATTCAAATTTGAAAGCTCAAGTAGGTTCCAATAATTCTGAGCCAATTAAAACAATCGATATTTCAGAAAGTGCTGAGGTAGAAGTTGTTCCAAATAAAATATCCCTTAGAATTCATATAAAAGACAGAACCGAACAAAAAGGAGAAGCGAAAATATCCATTAAAGCACAAGAAGATAGTCTGAGAATCCTTTTGAAATACATGAAAATTGACGCTTCAAAATTGTCGGTGGTTTCAATGAGCACCTCATATGTTCAAGTTAGAAAGAGAGAAAAAGATGCTGTTACGGTTAAAGTGTTTGATTTACAACTGTCAAAACTTTCCGATCAACTTGAAGTTTTCAAAAAATTAGACAAATGGCAAGTTTTTAATGCCTATGTTACTCAATATGAGTACACTGCTTATGATAGTTTAAAAATGGAATTGCAGAAGCAAGCACTTGTTAAGGCAAAAAATAGGGCCAATTTTTTATTGTCCTCAATTGGCGAAACAGTGAGAAATCCATTAGAAATACGGTTTGAAAATTTTGGAGATGAGGGAATAGTAGATTCGCTTTTGGGAGTTTCATATAACAACCGCATGATGAGCAAAATTGCGTTGGATCAAGATGGAGAAGATGATTCTCAAGAATTAGAATACAAAAAAATCAAAATTAAAGTATCTGTTTTTGTCAAATTTCAAATAAAATAAACTTAGATATATGTAAAAAAAGTTCATTTGCTATAATTTGCGAACATGAAATACATTGTAACTGCTTTGTTATTGTTTTGCAGCGTTCAGCAATTGTCTGCAAGTGAACTTACTCTACAAGATTCTGTCCCTCAAAAAATAGAGGCTCAAATTATACCTAAAATGGATTTGCATCAGCCTGGAGCTTTAACCTTCTTCTGGGGAGGTGGAAGTGCAACCATACAGAGGCAAGTTGCCAAAACATTGGAAGAAAATTTGAAATTTAATTTCCCAAATGTTGGAACAACAATTGAAGGACCAAGTGCTATTGGGTATCAATATCATGTGAAAAATAAAGTTTCCATTGGTATGGTATATAGTAGTTCTAGTATCCGAACAAACAATCAAACCATGCCAGATTTTCAAAATCCAGCCGATTCAACCGTTTATTATTACAATGTTGGACTGAATTCATTGATGATGCAAATTGACTGGTTCTGGGGTAAAATAAAGCGTCCTAAATCTACTTGGTCATTTCATAGTGGAATTGGACTTGGCGTATTTAGTTTTAACCTAACCACAGAATTGGTAAAAGGAAAAGGTGCTGGGGTAGATGTGGTTGATAAAAGCGTTTCTACCTCCGGAGTTCAACTAACTTTAATTGGTGTTAAACATACAATGTCTAAACTCAAAGGCTTTGGTTGGTTTTCTAATTTGGGCGCTGGTGTCAATTCTATTGGGTTTACAACCGGTATAAACTACACTTTGTAGAATTTTTATAAAAAAATAAGAACTACCGGTTTTTATCCATTTAATTTTTATTAAGTTTGTCTCAATAGGGTTCTCCTAAAAAAATTCATTATGGACAATAGTTTTTTTAAGTTTAAGGATATAAAAACATATGCGTCAACCGAATGGTTGGCCAATAATACCAAAAAGTACCGTTGCGTGTTTGAGCAAACGGAATTGTCGTATGTATATTGTGAAGTAAGTATTTACAACAAGAAATTCGACGAAGAAGATTGGACGTTGAGAATGCAATTGAAATGCTTCGACGAAACCAACAATGAAGTTTGTGATTTGAACTGCGATCGGTTGATCTCTATGTCGGATAACGTGGCCTATATTCGTGAGGGATGGGGGGTGAAAAATACGGGTAAGTATTGGAAGCCGGGAGTTTACAAATGGGAAGCTTGGATAGGTACTGAATTGTTGGCTACCAAAACATTTTATGTTGAGAGTGTTGGGCAAATTCGTCCCGGATTTAATCCTTATTTCAAAATTGATACAGTGAAGCTTTATGAGGGACCAGATGACAATACCACCATTGATCAGCGTAAATACTACACGGTATTTAACGTTCTAAGCACTAAATATGTTTGGGTTGAAGTAAATGCGAAAAATTTGACGCGTAGGTCTACAGACCTTCCTATTGAATTGATGTTCAATTTCAGAACCTTGAGTGGTTATTTAAAGGGGCGCGTGCAAAAATTGTATTTTGTAAAACCAACGGAGGATGAATTTACAGCTACTATTGGATGGGGTTCTGACATCATTGGCACTTGGGCTAGGGGGGACTATTACGTTGAAATCGTATTCATGGGAGAATTGTTGGCCAATATTCCGTTTGAAATAGGAGACGATTTTGTTTTGGCCAATGAAAGTGATTTCTTGCCCATGACACAAATAGAATTCTATGATGAGGAAGGTGAAGAAATTGAACAACCTGAACCAAATATTGAACATCACGAAGATGAGGCGATTGGCTTTGAAGGGGTGATGAAAGAACTCGATGAATTAATTGGTCTTGATCCTATAAAAGTTAAAATTCGTGAATATTCTGATTATTTGAGGTTTGTTGCTTTAAGAAAAGAAAAAGGTTTCGATGAAACCGATAAAATAAACTTACATGCAGTTTTTAAAGGAAATCCAGGTACCGGTAAAACAACCGTTGCCAGATTGCTGGGTAAAATTTACAAGGAACTAGGACTTCTGAAAAAAGGACATGTGCATGAAGTGGACAGAGCCGATTTGGTAGCTGAATATATTGGACAAACTGCTCCTAAAACCAAGGAAGCCATTAAAAAGGCCAAAGATGGTGTATTGTTTATTGATGAAGCTTATTCGCTTGCAAGAAAAGATGAAGACAACAAAGATTTTGGTAAAGAAGCCATTGAAGTTTTGTTGAAAGAATTGAGTGATTCAACAGATATTGCCATTGTGGTTGCCGGTTACCCCGATGAAATGGAAGTTTTCTTGGAATCTAATCCGGGACTAAAAAGCCGTTTTGTGGTACAATATGATTTCCCAGATTACACCCCTCAAGAATTGGTGCAAATTGCGGATTTTGCTGCAAAAAAACGTGGAGTATTGCTCACTGACAAAGCACAAGAGACTTTGCACAAATTTTTGGTTGACAAATACAGAGACAGGGACAAATTCTTTGGAAATGCCCGTTTGGTGAATTCTATGTTGGATGAAGCCAAAATCAATCTCGGTTTGAGAATTATGAAATCTGAGCACCCTGAATTGTTAGATAAAGACGCTTTGTCTTCAATTGATGAAGCTGATTTAACCAAAATATTTGCCCAAAAAAATAGAATACTGCCAGAAATTCCAATTGATGAAGAATTGTTGAAGGATTCTATGAATAGGCTGAAAAATATGATTGGATTGGAACAAGTGAAGCAAGAAATTGAAGAACTTGTAAAATTGGTTCGATTTTATAAAAGCCAGGGAAAAGATATTCGCAAAACTTTCTCTTTACATAGCGTATTTAGCGGGAATCCAGGTACAGGTAAAACAACCGTTGCCCGTATTTTGGCACAGATATATAAAGCATTGGGTATTTTGGAGCGTGGACATTTGGTAGAATGCGATAGACAAAGTCTCGTGGGTGGATATGTTGGACAAACTGCCATTAAAACTTCTGAATTGATCAACAAGGCAATGGGAGGCGTTTTATTTATTGATGAAGCGTACAGCCTTTCTGATGGAGGTTCTAACGACTTCGGTAGAGAAGCCATTGAAACATTATTGAAACGTATGGAAGACAAACGCGGAGAGTTTATTGTAATTGCAGCTGGTTATACCCAAAATATGGAAAAATTCATGGAATCTAACCCAGGGTTAAAATCAAGGTTTGATAGAGTGTTTAACTTTAAGGATTTCAATGCCGAAGATTTATATACCATTGCGCTGAATCAATTGGTGGATAATAATATTGCTCCAGAGCCGAAGGCTGCGAATCATTTGATGCAATACATCGAATTTATGTATAAAACCCGCGACAAGTACTTTGGTAATGGAAGAAGCGTTCGCAAGGTGATAGAAGAGGCCATCAGAAATCAACATTTGCGTTTGAGTGAACTTGCACCTAGTAAACGAACCGAAAAAGCCATCAAAACATTGACCTATGAAGATGTAGAAGAATTCTCAACTGAGGTTCGTCCGAATATTGCTTCTGGTGGAATAGGATTTAAGGTTTAATATTCATTTTAAAAATGCCGGCGGGTTGGGATTTGCGCTTTTCTGTGCTTAAATACATCTCCAATTCGCCGGTTTTTTTGTTTTTGAACACTGAAATCCCCTCAATTTGAGCTGGTTTTATGTTTAACTTTTGAGTAAGTCCTTTTTTCCAGTTGCATTTATATATAAATTGGTTTCCCCAATGGTTATACCCACAGAGGTATACCTGATTCTCAAAACAACAAGCATCGGTTACAAAAAAATCTGGATTCCAGGTTTCAACTAAATGTGCTTTTTGGTTGGATTTATGTTTGTCTAACCGATAAAGATTTGTTTTCAAATTGTTCCAATTCTTCGTGAATAAAATGATCTCATTTTTTAAAATTATCATTGATTCACAATCAAAAGAATGGAGTCTTCTGGCATTGAACTTTGTTTGGTTTTCGTATTCAAATAGCAGTGTATCCACAAAAGTGATTCTTTGATTGAATATATCATTTAGTAGTATTCGGTAAATCCTTAGATTTTGCCTAGTCCCCATATTATTTCCAAAATCACCAATGTAACAATACAAACTATCAAAAGCGAGTGCCTCCCAATCTTCATTGTTAAATGGCAGGGTCATTTGAAATGCAATGATATCTTTCTTTTTTCGGAAAATGGCCGTATCTGAAAATGGATGATGCAATGCATACAAAATTGGGGCATTCCCACCATCGTTGATTGTCCAAAAGTATCCATCGTGATAAACCAATGCCGATGACTCTTGCAATGCTTTTGGAAATTCAAAAAAGTTATTGGTAGATAAGCATTTTGAATTGTGGGTGGAATTTTGTATATTAAGATTTATTTGAGCATTCAGATTTTGTCCCTCAATAAAGAAAAAATAGATAAAAATCCATTTCCAAGAAATGATAGATTTCCAATTCATAAATTAGCGCAGATAGATAATTTTAGAACTGATAATTTTGCCATCGCATATGATTTCAATAGGGTACGTGCCCGCTGAAACGTGAAGATCATCTAGGTTAATTTTTTCAAAATATTGTCCGTCTTCGGCGATATTCCATTTTTTACTGTAAAGTTCCTGTTGCCCTACAATGGTAGTAATTTTCACGGTTACAGTTTGATCTTCTTTTGCGGAGAATGAAATGACACATTCATGGTTTGTTGGGTTAGGGAAAAGGTTGAAATTCAGGGCATTGTCTGGTTTTTGCAAGTAACTTTCATTTGTTTTGAAAGTTTGTGAAGTAGAATCTTTACAACCAATGGAATTTGCTACCCATAATTGAACATCTAAATTCCCATTATCATTCGATTTCCTATAAATCTTTTTGCCTAGATAATTATCATTTCCAATTTTCCAAGAATATGTATAATTCGGGTTAAGGGTGTCTGATGCAATGAATTCTGTGAGCAGTTGTTTGGGTGAAGTTTTTGTAACAAATTGATTGATGGTAAAATCTGCTGATACTTTATCCCAAACTTGGATATTGCTTGAAATGATAGAATCCAAACATCCTTTGTTATTCACCGTTAACACGAGCTTGTAGCTACCTTTCTGATTGAAAATATGTGTGAAGTTTTTAGCGGTATCGGATGTAATACCCAATAAATTCCATTTGTTAGAAATTGAATGGCCATCCGGTGAGAAACTAGAATTCTGAGTTTTAAGAGTTTGTTGATCAACACACAAAGGATTAGGTAATGCCGTAAATTGAGCCTTTGGAATGGCATTTATAATGACTATTTGACTAGAAGAATCTTTGCAGCCTTCAGGCAAATGGTTGACAACCATTGAAATGGTTTTTTGTCCAAAATTTTGATAATTCAACCTTGTATTTGAACCGGTTAATTCTTTGTTGTTTATAAAATACTTGAAACTACCTTTGTCTGTGGGTTTTGAGTTATTTACAATGTTCATTTCTTCTTTTTCACAAAATTCATTTTTTAGGAATGTTGTATTGATATCGAAAACTTGAAAAGAAGGTTTAAACGTTTCATAAACAATGGCCAGTTTCGTTAATGTATCTGCGCAATTATTGATGGTTTTGGCAATTAAACGATTAGAAAAATCTCCAAAACCAGTAAAGCTATGATTTTTAGGAGTTGCACCTGTTTCAGTACTTCCATCCGACCATTGCCAAGTGTAAAATAAAGGTTCATTTGTTGGGATATTCGTTGAATTTTGGATGATAAAACTATTGCCTTTGTCGCATTGTGCGCTGTCTAAGAACTTCCAATTTACCTTAGGATTTGGCCAAGCCTCAACAGGCTGCACTGCACTGTCGATACAACCTTTATCGCTAGTCACCACCAATTTTGTTTTGAAAATGCCATAATTGGGCAATTTGGTTCCAAAATCTTTAAAATTTCCAGCCAATGCAGTTCCTATAACATTCCATTGGTACTTTTGAATGGCATTGAAATCGATGGTACTAGAATTGGTGAATTTGAAATCTTGTTGGTTGAAACATTGTTTTGCTTTGTTGCTTGTAAAAGAAACCTTCGGTTTTGCGTTAATATCAATTCGCAAAAGGAGGGATGTATCCATACATCCTTGGTGTTGAACCACCGAATAGTAAAAACCTGAGTCCAATAATGTGGCAATGGAAATGTTATGAAGAGTGTCTGACCCTTTAAAAGTTGTGGGTTTTTGATACCATTTATTAGAGATTGGCAAGTTGAAAGAATCTTTGGATGCCAAAACAACGGAACTTCCTTCACAAACTTCCTTATTACCATTTTTTATTCTTATTTGAGCCGTTGGTTTTTGAATTACTTGGATAATATCCTTTTTCAGGATAGAATCTGTTGGATTACCATTCACAGTTAATTTGACAGATTTGAGTCCTGCGGAATGATAATAAACCGAGTGCGGACCTTTTCCAGTGGCAGTTTGTGGAATTGCGCCAGCGCCAAAATTCCAATTCCATTCCTGGATAAGTCCCTCAGAAGAATCTTTAAAAATCACAAATTGACCAGTGCAGATTGTTTTCTTGTCCACCGCAATGTTAGGACTTATTTTTTCGTAAACTAGAGAATAATCCTCACTTTGTCCATAACCTAAATTCTTGCAGGCATTGGTGTCTAAAGAGTTATAATCGCTCATGACCCGCATTAAAAAGGCTTGGTTTTTTAATACGTTCGCAGGAGGTGTAAAATTGAATACTGCATCATTGGCCGAATTGGCCACAACAGATGACAATACTTCACCGCGCCAATTTTCAAATTTGCCGTTGTTGTTATAATCAATAAAAACCCTTGAATTTTCAGGGTAACCCAAACCGGCGGTAATTTTTAAAGATTGTTGTATCGAAGGTTTGATTTTGAATACTTTTTGTTTTGTAAAATTGATATTGGCACCATCATCAAAAAACAATCCGGTTTCGTTGGAGTTGTCATTTAATTTCACTTTGGCAATTCCCATTCCATAATTCACAGAAGATGGGGTAGTGGTAGATACACAAGTTGGATTTACGGAAGCTGGAAAAACTTTAATCCAGTGTTTTTTGGTAAATGTACTAGACGTTCCACAGCTATTGGCAGTAAGTGTAACTGTGTACAATCCCGGGGCATTGAATTGGGCTTGCACAATTTTATTTGTACTATCGTTGTTAATCCAAGAGAATGTTCTTGGGGTAATTTGCCACTTAAGGCTGGTTACTGAGCCTTCTACTTGTTCATACAATGTTGCTTTTCCACCAACCACAAACACTGAATCGAAGGCATATAAATTGGCTTTTAATTTTGGAGAATTAAATGCTCCATAATCGGTTAAATTACTCCTCCAAACGCCCCGCCCATAGGTTGATGCATATATTGTACTTTTTAATCTATTTTTTGGGAAATAATAGATGTCTAAATCTGTAACATCCGACCACATTGGAAATCCGGCGTTGAATTCTGTGATTCCAGCAAATGTTCCGGCACCAGAATTTAAATAAACATATACTCCTCTGTCGGTGCCAACGTAAATGTCTTCATAACTTCCTGTTGAATCGTATTTTAACGTTGTAATGGTTCCATAATTAAAACCTGCAACGGGACTAGCATTCCCCAAATTTCCAATTTGTGTCCAACTATTTCCTTTGTTGGTGCTTTTGTACAGAATTGAATTTCCAGCGATATATACGATATTGCTGTCTTTGGGATGCGTTTCAACGGCTCTTAATGTAATTCCTGCGGGCATATTTCCACTTATATCGGACCAAGTTGGAACGGTTGCTGTACCCGCATTGTCTGATCGTAAAAGTTTTCCATCCCCTCTAACAACATACAAAATATTGGGATTGGCAGAACTGTTTTTTATGTTGCGCACATTTCCTGTAAATCCATTAGAGATTTTGGTAAATTTGATAACCCCATTTTTCTTGACACTATCTGATCTCCAAACATTGATGTAACCCGCAAACATTCTATGCGGATTTCCTTCTTGAAGGACAAAAGGTGTGAGCCACCCTCCACCTTCATTCACGCCATTGACACCATTCGCCGCAATGTCGACCCCTAATCGTCTGTCGTACTGGCGGTAAATGGCACCCATTACATAAGAACCGAATACAAATTTCTCATCGGTGGGGTCAACTGCACAATCCATTCCATCACCACCCCAATAGGTGAAGAAATTATCATTTTGATGCATGGCAGAACCATTGTCTTGATAGCCCTGGGCACTCATATTGGGCGTATTCTTGGCTACGGAAATTCTATATATTTGGGAATTTTGAATACCTGAAGAAATATTTACCCAAGTTTTCCCTCCATTTTTTGAATAATAGATGCCACCATCATTTCCTGAAAATAAGGTTTTCCCAGAATTGCTAAATTCTCCAGCATGTTGATCAGCGTGTATATCATCGGCTCCACCGGCGCCAACCCAATGTCCACAAACCGAAAAAGTAGTTCCTGCATCTGTTGATTTCCAGATGTTAACGCCAAAGGCATAAATGGTATTTTTGTTGAAAGGATCGGCGGCCAAATCTAAATCATACCAACCTTGTCCACTTGCATCATTACCGAGCTCAGAATAGCCCAAAATATTGCTTGGAGTTGTTGTGGCTTTGCTAAAGTTACTTCCACTATCGCGAGAAACATATAGTCCCTGAAACCTTGAACTTACACAGGTAAGTAAGAAAACGGTCCCTCTATCGGCTTTAGTTACCGCAATTTCACTTCTTTGTACTCCAGAAGTTGGAAGTCCACTAGTAATTTGTGTGAATGAACTACCGGCATTGGTGCTTTTAAAAAAAAATCCATTAGATGCAGCATAAACAATATTGGGGTTGTAGGGATGAAATTCTACGTCTGTATAGTTTGCGTTGGTACTGGTTCTTGTCCAGTTCAACCCACTATTGGTCGATTTAAAAATACCTGAATTTGTTGCAGCAATTAAAATGGAAGAATTTTTGGGATGAATACGGAGTTTGCCCACGGTAACATTGCCCATTCCATTGTTGCGTAAAGAAAATGTATTGCCTCCATTTGAAGAGAAAACCACACCATAACCTGGCGCATCACCGGCATCTCTGTCGCCGGTACCTATATAAATTGTGTCAGGATTGTTATAGCTGAGAGCCATGCTGCTGGCCCCCAACGTAACGAAGGCATTGTTTGTGCCAGCGCTCCATAGATGTGACCAAGTTTTGCCATAGTCTTTAGTTTTCCAAACGCCACCTTGTGGAGCTAAAGCGAAGAAAATATTAGAATCTGAAGGGTGAAAAGCAATGCCATTGATTCTGCCAATTCCGGTTGGTTGCGAGGTTTGATTGTATGGGTGAACGGTAGGTCCAACAGGTAACCAACGTCCCCATTCAGCACAATAAGTGGCTGGGGTAGTTGTGTTGCCGGGAGAGAATCCTTGGTTATGTTGGTTTGGAATAACGCTACCATGCGCAATTAGGAAATCGTTCATTTGCATTTGATTCCATTGAACAAAACCTGAATCATCTAAATGGTTCAACACTCGTGCTTCCCATCTTTTGAAAGATTTGTAACCAGTACCTTTTGGGGGATAAATTCTTTTGTATTGAGCATCAAAGGCTTTTTTTACCTCCAAATAATTGGGTTTTGGACTCAACATCAATTCAACCCATTTATAGGGTGTAATTGAATCTGTGTTTAAAGTTTGAGCAATTAAGCCTTTCGAAAAAAGTAAGACAAATTGAAAGAGAATAAACTTATAGACGATTGTTTGTTTGGTAAAATTCATTTGGAAGAGGTAGCTTTTGGGTTGTGGTAAAACTCAAGTATTACAAATTTAACAAATTGCAACGATGAATCCTCTTTGAATTTGTGCATTTATTTTTTGCAATTCTGCAAAACTTTCTACCTAATATTTTATACTGAAGTTATCTTTGTGGTGAGTGGATTTTGAATTAGACATAGCGGATGTGGCCTTCGATATCGTTGAAAATACGAGGCGAAATGTATTTCTTACCGGTGAAGCGGGAACTGGTAAAACTACGTTTTTAAAAAGGGTTCTAAGGGATACCGACAAACGATGTGTGGTTGTTGCTCCAACTGGTGTTGCTGCTATCAATGCAGGTGGTAGTACCATCCATTCTATGTTTGGATTGCCAACTAGGATGTTTTTGCCCACTATGAGTGTGGTAGACCCCAATGTTTCGCAGAATATTCCTATGCTCCAATCTCACTTTCATTATCCTAAACCAAAGTTAGATTTATTTAAAAATCTTGATTTACTCATTATAGATGAGATTAGTATGGTGCGGGCCGATTTGTTCGATGCCATTGATCATGCTCTGAGATTTGCTAGGAGAAGCCAATTGCCTTTTGGAGGAGTTCAAGTACTGTTGATAGGTGATTTGTTTCAGTTACCGCCTGTAGTTAAAAACGAAGAAAAACCCATGCTTGAAACTTATTATGAATCAGAGTTTTTCTTTTCTTCTAAGGCCTATTTTGCATTGAATGTGATGCAAATGCAATTGAATAAGGTTTATAGACAAAGCAACAGAACGTTTATTTCCCTGCTCAACAATGTTCGAAATGCACAACTCAATGACGGAGATTTTGAAATTTTACAAGATCGTTATCAACCTCATTTTGAACCAGATGAAGAAGGTTTTGTGACATTGTGTAGCCACAATTCTACGGCAGATGCAATCAACAAAGAAAAGTTGGCCAAGTTGCCCGGTGAATCCTTTAAGTTTCATGCAGAAATAAAAGGTGATTTCTTTGAAAGTCAATATCCGGCTGAGCCAGTACTAGAATTGAAAGAAGGTGCTCAGGTTATGTTCATAAAAAATGATATTTCAGGCGAAAAGAAATATTACAACGGTAAAATTGCAGTAGTTTCACATATCACACAAGATAAAATTGAAGTTGTGGTTCCTAACTCACGCGAAATCATTGAAGTTGAAAAAGATGTTTGGCAGAATTTAAAATACCAATACGATGAAGTTGAAGATAGAGTGAATCAAAATGAGGTTGGTAGTTTTACCCATTTTCCATTGAAATTGGCATGGGCCATAACCATTCATAAAAGTCAAGGATTAACCTTAGAAAAAGTAATCATTGATGCGGAACGATCTTTTGCTCCAGGACAAGTTTATGTGGCCTTGAGTCGTTGCGTTAGTTTAGATGGCCTTTATCTGAAATCAGGCATCAATGGTCGAAATATTTTCATCGATCCACGTATAGTTGAATACTCACAATATCATGTTGCAACGCATGATCTGCCTGAAATTTTAGAACAAGAAAAAAGGCAATTTGGGAAAGATAAGTTGTTGAAAATCTATGATTTTGATCAATTAAGAGTGTTCGTTTATTCGTGGAAACAAAGGCTGTTGGCAAAACATGGATTGGAATTTCCTCAAGATCTAAACGATTGGTCTGAAAAGGCAATTTCAATTTTATATGAATTGAATGGTGTTGCTGAGAAATTTCATTTTCAGCTAAATCAAACCTTCGATGAACATAAGCTAAATGTTGATTTGCTTGAAATGCTCACAGAAAGATGCAGCAAAGCAACACGTTATTTTGTTTCAAAATTGGATGAACGTTGCTTAATTGAATTAAAGTCAATTTTGAACGCCTATACGCTCAAATCGAAGCAAAAAAAATGGAGAAAAGAAGTGGAGGCTTTGTCGCATGTTTTGTTTGCAAAGCGACATCAATTAATTTACGTTACATACCGCAGCATACGACTATTTAATGAAGAAATTCCTCTGCCAATTTTGGAGGATAAGGGAGGCGTTGGGAACCAGCAAAATGTCCCTCAAAAATCATCAAAATCGAAGAATAACCTTTCAACTGAGTCAAATTACGATATCCCGGAAACTGTGAAACTCACACTAGAAATATTTCAAACCTGTCAATCGATAAAAGAAACCGCAGAAAAGCGTGGTATGGTTGCCTCAACGATTGAGAGTCACTTAATAAAAGCAGTTGAAATGGGTTTATTGGAGCGAACTGAATTTATAGATCAAACTTCGATAAACGAAATTTTGGAAGCCAGAATAAGTTTGGAAGAAAAATTATCTGAAATAAAATCGAAATTGAACGACAAATACACCTACTTTGAATTGAAGTTGGCGTATTTGTAAGTTTGTTGATTTAAAAAACCACCAAAGTTGTATTTAGTATATTTGTTGTAATGTCTACCAAGCAAGTTTTTACCCTATTACAAGTAACTCAGAAAATCCAATCTGTAGTGAATCAGGTATTTAAAACTGGATTTTGGGTAAAGGCGGAAATGAATAAATTAAATTTTTATGCACACTCCGGACATGCTTTTCCTGAACTGGTAGAGAAAACCAACGGCAAAGTGGTGGCTGAAATGAGATCTACCATTTGGAAATCCGATTTTTCCAGAATTAACCAGCAGTTTTTAAATACCCTAAATGAGCCTCTCAAAGATGGCATCACAGTTTTGCTTTTCGCAAATATTGAATTTCATCCAACTTATGGTTTAACTTTGAAAATATCGGACATTGATCCTTCCTTTACTCTTGGTGAACTTGAAAAAGAAAAATTAGAAAATATTCAACGGTTGAAAAAGGAGGGACTTTTTAACCTCAATAAAACTAGACATTTGCCGCTTGTTCCAAAGCGAATTGCCATTATTTCTGTTGAAACAAGTAAAGGTTATTCCGATTTTATGAAGGTTATTCAAAAAAATCAATGGAATTATCAATTTTTCACTGTCCTTTTTCCGGCAATACTACAAGGCGACAATGCAGCGCCAACCATTATCAATCAGTTGAATAAAATTAAGAAAGTAATTCGCCATTTTGATGTAGTAGCCATCATTAGAGGTGGCGGTGGAGAAGTAGGTTTATCGTGTTACAACAATTACGAACTTTCAAAAAATATTGCGGAGTTTCCTATTCCTGTTTTTTCAGGAATTGGACATTCTACAAATGAAACTGTAGCCGAAATGGTTTCATATAGAAATGCCATTACTCCTACAGAATTAGCGGATTTCTTGATACAAGAATTTCATAATTTTTGGGTTCCAGTGCAAAAAAATGAACTAGCACTCGTTAAATTGTCGAAAGAAGTTTTGCAAAATTCGCGGAAAAATCTCACCAATGAAGTGAACTTTCTGAAGGCCCATCTCAAATTGCAACTTCAAAATAATCGCAATATTTTGAGCAATCAAGAAAGGAACTTGAATCTGCTATCTAAGAAATTGATTGAAAATCAATTTAGTGTTTTACAAGATGTAATTACGCCGAATTTAATACGTGCCACTCAAATGTCCCTCAAAAATGTAAAAAAAGAGTTGGAAAACAGTGAAAAAGTGGTGGATTTGCTTAATCCATTGAATTTACTAAAACGCGGTTACAGCCTCACTTTCGCAGATGGAAAATTGGTGAAATCTCACAAGGATTTGAAAAAAGGACAAACCATGCAAACCCACTTTTCTGATGGTAGTGTTGATAGCCAAGTGGTTTGAAATGTGATATTTGTCACAGATGTTATTGATATAATAGCGGATATTTGAATTATGAGAATTGCTATTCGAATCGTTTTTTATTATCTATTCATTATTCCCTTCCACATTGTTGGTCAACCAGAATTTAATGTTTCATTAAAAAGAATTGATATAAACGGAATTAGTGGGGTACAATCATTTGCATGGGCAACAAAAGATGATTTTGTATTGATTGTTGGAGGTCGAGTTGATGGCTTGCATCAAAGACAACCATTTGCGTCATTTTCTGTATCTGGTCAAAATAAAAACCTGATTGTTATTGATGTAAATTCAAAGAAATCTGTGTCAATGTCACTAAATAATCTTCCAATTGAAATCAAAGATCAATTTTCGGCCACTAATTTTCAATTCTTCCAGGAAGGAGATTTTCTCTATTTAACTGGTGGATATGGATACAGTTCTAAATTGGGAGATCATACTACTTTTCCATACATTTCAAGAATAAATGTTTCAAGAATTATTGATTCAATCCAGCAAAACCATTCGTATAATTCTTGTATTACTCAAATTTACGATACGATGTTTGCCGTTACTGGTGGATCGCTAAACAAAATTAATCAAACTTACTACTTGTCAGGTGGACATAAATTTAATGGTAGGTATAACCCAATGGGGCCAAATCATGGACCAGGATTTTCACAGACATATACAAATGCAATTAGACGATTTAACATTATTGAGAAGAATGGAATTTTGGAGATAAATCACATTTCTGGTTATTATGATCCTCAGAATTTGCACAGGAGAGATTATAATGTTGTACCACAAATACTACCAAATGGAAAGGAAGGATTAACTTTGTTTTCGGGAGTGTTCAGAACAGATGCCGATTTGCCCTATTTATCCTCTGTAAATGTAGACAGCAATGGATATTTTCAGAATACCAATTTCTCTCAATTTTACAACCATTACCACTGCGCTCATATGGCAATGTTTGATAAAAATTACAACAACATGTACAATTTATTTTTTGGTGGTATTGCACAGTATTATGATAGTGCTGGTATTTTGGTTCAAGATAATAATGTACCCTTTGTGAAAACTATTGGCTTAGTTATAAGAGATCAAAATGGTGTAATGAAAGAATATAAAATGCCCAATTTAATGCCAGGTTTTTTGGGAGCGGGATCTGAATTTATTCAAAATGGGGAGCTTCCACATTTTAATAATGAGGTTTTAAAATTTGATGAATTAGAAATGTCTGATTCTATCAAATTAGGTTACATTTTTGGGGGAATTGAGAGCAAAAGAAACAATATATTTTTTAGTAACGACATTGAGAGTGCCGCATCAAGTAATTTTTATGAGGTCTATCTGCATCCAAATGTAAAAGTAAGTACTGCGAAATTAAATCGCTCCAGCACAAATTCTTTGAATGTTCAGATTTATCCTATTCCCAATTACGGTGATTTGTTGATTGAGTTTGAGTTATGGCAAAAATCAGCCGTAAAAATTACCATTATGGATGAAGTCGGGAAATTAATTGATTTCAATGAATTAAAAGATATTGGTTTAGGTAAAAATCAGTTTTCGAAATCAGTAAATTATTTAAAATCGGGTGGAATTTATTTTGTTGAGGTTGAAACTTCATACGAAAAAGAAGTGAGGAAATTGATTGTAGAATAATTTATAAAATAAAAATTCCTTAAATTTGAGCATGAGTAAATCCCAAGCCAATAATTATTCCGAGGCTTTTGAAGAATTGCAACTCATTGTAAATGAAATTGAAAGTGGTGAAATTTCTGTCGATGAATTGTCTGAAAAGGTCAAAAGAGCCACAGTATTGATTGCCATTTGTAAAGAGAAATTGTTCAAGACTGAAGATGATGTGAATCAGATTTTGAAGGAATTGGAATCAGAATAAGCTTGCGTGAAAACGGATAAATTGAAAAAACTTGATGAAATCATCGATGAAGATTTCGACATGGTTTTTCCTCTAGAAATTAGAAGGAAATCTGCCACCCATTTTACTCCAATTAAAATAGCAAAAGCAGCTGCACAGTTTTTGGCAACCGAACCCGGTACTAGAATTCTGGATGTGGGTTCAGGAGCAGGAAAATTTTGTTTTGTTGGTGCACTCACAACGAATGGACATTTTACAGGCGTAGAACAGCGTAAATCATTATCGGATTGCGCAAATGAAATTGCAAATAAACATGAAATTGACAATGTCAGTTTTCTAAATGCCAATATAAATCGTGTGAGATTTAAAGATTTTACCGCCTTTTATTTGTTTAATCCATTTTTTGAAAATTTATCCCCAGAATCCGCCATCGATCAAAAAGTATATCTCGATGATGAATTGTTTTTAGAATATTCAGATTACGTTCAAAAACAACTCGATCAATTGCCTTCTGGAACCAGAGTGGCTACTTATCATAGCAGTGGACCTGAAATTCCCAATTCATACAAATTAATTAATTCCCTATTTAAAACACATTTGAAATTTTGGGAAAAGAAGTAAGTGATAATTATCACCAAAGTTCTTGATTTTTGGATCGAAATTGCATCCATGAAAAAATTATTCGTAGGTGTATTATTTATTGCGGTACTCGCTATTTCGTGTAAAAAAGAGTCTAAAAGCAATCAAGAAGATATTGTAACTCAAATCAATAAATTTCCCATTGAAACTTTGTCCAACAACGAAATGAATGCCATTTTGTTTTTGAGGGAAGAAGAAAAATTGGCGCATGATGTGTATGTAAATTTGTATTCAAAGTGGAATAATAATATTTTCAACAATATTGCTGACAGTGAGTTAACTCATGCAAATGCTGTTTTGGTTTTAATCAATAAATATGGATTAATTGATCCAGTGGGAAATAATTCGGCTGGCGTGTTTAAAGATTCTATTTTGCAAAATTTGTACGATTCTTTGACGGCTTTTGGTTCAATTTCGGAACTAAATTCTCTGTTGGTTGGAGCTGAAATTGAAGATTTGGACATTGCCGATATTATGAAAATGGAGGCGATTTCAGACAATCAAGATTTGATTTTTGTGTTGCAAAACCTTAAAAAGGGTAGTCGTAACCACATAAGATCTTTCAATGAAAAATTGATTGCTATTGGTAATCAATATGTTCCGAAGTTTATTAGCCAGTCATTGTTCAATGAAATTGTGAATTCGCCAAGGGAAACTGGTGGATGGTAAGTTTTTTTTGAGGGACATTAACTTCATGCTACAGTTAAACATTTAGTAATGAAAGCAATAGCGTGTTGTTGCGGAATTTGCGAAACTTTTTTCGATTTTTTTTAAAAGAATTTCGGAAACAATGAATTTAAATTTTATATTTGCAGTCCCGTTGGTGAGATGGGTGAGTGGCTGAAACCACCAGTTTGCTAAACTGACGAACGGGAAACTGTTCCGGGGGTTCGAATCCCCCTCTCACCGCAAACAAAATGGAAAACCCGGCTTGCCGGGTTTTTTTATTTATATGCAGCGCCAAGCTCCGCTTGATCGCTGTCATATAAATAAAAAAACAAAATCCGCGAAGCGGATTGGTTTTCCATTTTGTTTAAGCCACACTAAACGGGGATCACGAGCGTAGCGAGTAGTCCCCGCAGCGCCAAGCTCCACTTGATCGCTGTCATATAAATAAAAAAACAAAATCCGCGGAGCGGATTGGTTTTCCATTTTGTTTAAGCCACCCTAAACAGGGATCACGAGCGTAGCGAGTAGTCCCCGCAGCGCCAAGCTCCGCCAAATTAATTTGAAGATTTTTTGTCATTTTTCACTTCTTTTTGTAAATTGGTAGTTTCGTACAGATCAACCAAATGTTAAATCCCATCCTACTTAAATTAGAAGAAATTGCAGACTTTATCATCCACATTCAAGAAGAGGAATTTCCTATTCAAAATGTTCCCAACCTAGCAGAAACCGCTGCTCAGTTTAGGATGGACCCTCTGAGTATGTCGATCATTGCATTAATTGCCGCATCGGATCCAACTTTGGGAGATTTAAACGATGTGTTTTTCACCACACATCTTAAAAAATTTACCGAAAAAAGAAGAACTCCGGTAACATCGGCACTTCAAAAGTTGGAACAATTTAATTTGGTCTACTTACATCCAAACGATCGTTACCAGTTTAAGCGAAAATTGCAAAGAATTATTCAATCAGGCAATTGGGAATTGTTGAAAGATTTGGTTCCACATGGTGTTGTTCCATTCTTGAAAAATTTCATTGAAACCACTAATTCTGAAGAAGTTGAAATTTATCCCCGCTTTCAAATGATGCGATCATTGGATGCACCGGATAATTTGTTTCTTGAAGAAAATGAACACTTGGCAATGGTCAAATATTACAATAGCCACTTGATCAATTTTGATCATGATGAAATTGCACAGCAACTTTTTTTCATGATAATAGCCCGGAAAGTACTGTATTTTGATACCACAGATTACTATCAAGCACTGAATGGAATTCGACGAGAGGACGTGAAAAATTTCCTGAACCATTACATAATAAATGAGTTATGGGACCCACTTCAAAAGGGATATTTTCAGTTTGAGGGATCAGACCTGGTGAACGAACATATTACCATAGAAATGACGGATTTGGGCGTAGAGCATTTGTTGCCTGAATTGGATCCTTTGATGGCCGAAAAGTTACTTGATTCCACAACGGTCACTGTCCCTCATTTAAAACCAGAAAAAATTAAAGATGTAAAATTAATTTTCGACAAAGAGGCTCAACAACTGTTACATCCTGTTAAACGTTTGATGGAATTGGATATTCGAGAGAAAATCAATCAGAAACTTGGTGGATACAAAACGGGAGTTTCAGTTATTCTTTATGGAGCTCCGGGTACTGGTAAAACCGAATTTTGTTTGCAATTGGCCAAAGAATTTGACATGCCGATTTTTCAAGTAAACGTTGCTGAAATTCAAAATAAATGGGTGGGTGAAAGCGAGAAGAATATTTACAGAATGTTTCGACAATATAATTTGTTGAAAAAACAAACGAAAAAAGAGTGTATTCTTTTGTTTAATGAGGCAGATGCTTTGCTTGGGAAAAGGGTTTCAGTGAATTCTAGTGTAGACAATATGGAAAATTCGTTAAAGAATATTTTCTTGGAAAAAATGGAAAATTTTGAAGGGATATTGTTTGCAACTTCCAATTTAACTGGGAATTTAGATCCTGCTTTTGAACGCAGATTTTTATACAAAGTATTTTTGAAAAAGCCTTCAAAAGAAACGGCGGCCAAAATTTGGTGTACGTTGTTCAAAGGACTGCCGTTGGATGAGGCCAAGATTTTAAGCCAAGAATTTGATTTTAGTCCGGCTGAAATTTCCAACATCAAGAAAAAATACGAGATTGATAAAATTTTGGGTTCAAAACTTAAACGTTTAACGCACATTCAATCATTGTGCAGAAATGAGAGAATTTTGGATCAAAAGTCACAATCAGGAAAATCGTTGGGGTTTTAGTTTGATTTGGCTGTTTTTAGGATTCTGAAAATAGGGTTTCACGGTTAAACGTTTTCACTATTTATTTACTCACCCTTTATAGGGGTGAGGTAAGTAAATAAATAGTAAAACATGAAAAAAACACTTGTAATTCATCCCAACGATCCAACAACAGACTTTCTAAAAATTATTTATGAAAATCGCGGATTTTCCGAAATTCACTGTGATTTCGAACCAAACAAATTAAGGGCGCTAATCCAAGACCATGACCGAATTATACTCTTAGGACATGGTTTTCATCACGGTTTATTAAATGGGAATAACACGATTGTCGATAAAACTTTTGTTTCCTTGTTGAAGGAAAAAGAGTTAGTTGGCATTTGGTGCTTTGCCAAAACATTTTTCGAATTACACGGTTTAGCTGGATTCCATACCGATATGTTCATTTCGGAGAAACCCGAAGCAATGCTGATGGGTGTAAATGCCACCGAGCAAGAAATCGAGCAATCGAATGTTGCCTTTTCAAAGGCTGTTCGAAATAGTTTATTTCACCCTGAATGTTTTGAACGAATTAAGAAATCTTATGGCAAATTAACATCAGCTGTTGTGAGATACAATTTAGTGAGATTGAATTTTAGGAATCCAGGTGATCCGAAAATACAACACAATCACATCGATTATGGAAGTTTGCTAAAAGAAATGATTGAAAATTTTAAATAGTAAAAAGCCCGCATGCGGGCTTTTTAACTTTATATGAATGAAATGATTATGTGAAGACAAGTTTATTTTAAGCAAAACCAACGAGAGTTTTGTATACTCCTGAATGTTTGCTTATTTTCGTATAAGTTCAAAAAAAACCAACCATGAAACAATTTTACATATTTCTCATATTAATATTGCAATCAACTTTTTCCTTCGCTTGTATGGATGCCTATCAGTTTAAAATATTTCCTGTTGGGGTTTCTAAAGATAAAATAATAACAGTTGATGTTAAAATTAGCAGAACAATGGCCCAATCTGATCAACTTGGCTCAAAAAACAGACTGAAAGAAACCGGAAAATTTGAAGTAATGTGGATTTTAAACAGTTACATTTCTTCTTACGATAAACATCAAAAACTAATTTCTTCAACCTCATTGGAAAAAAAAAATTCTATTGGAAAATCCTACTCAGACACTTTAAATAAAACCTTTCAACATGGATTAGCCAAAATAGCAACAACATTTTTTGATATAGAATATTTTAAACCTGAATACATTTCGTTTTGCGACTTTCAGCAAAAATGCAACATTGTGCAAATACAATCAGATACAATTTTAAACAAAGACTATGTGGTTTATGATGACAGGAAGTATGAAACAGTTTTTATTAAAGATACACTGTTTTATGGTTTTGAGAGCAACTGCATGTATCATCCTAAGAAAATAACAGATCTTTTTGTTAATTCAGTTAGGGTTTACAGGGCAAAATCAATATCATTGCTTATCACACATTTAGCCACAGCTGATGAAATTTCATGGGGATGGATTACCAGTGACCCCAAAAAAGCAGGTAAAACCGAAGATGGTGAAATTTCACTTGCTAAAGAATATAAACCCAATTTGACATTCTCAGAACTACAAAAATCCACCTATGAAGAACCTTTATTGCATCACGGTTATGGGTTTGATTTGTTTATCATAAAATAACTCAATAAATTCATATTAGAAATAAAAAACTTTTAATTTTTTCGTGATTTTTATTTTTATATTATAACGAATTTACAATTTGGAATAACTAATTTCAAGTTGTTATAAAATAAAAAAATCTCAATTAAATGTGTTGAAATCATTCATGAAATATTGTTATGTAATTGAATTTCTGTATTTTTGCTGTTGATTCTTTTTGAACTCAAACATTAATTGTTTACAAAAACCTTTTTAAATGAAAAAAAATTACTTATTCATCTTGTTAATGTGCTTTTCATTAAGCATTTACGCGCAACCAGTCATTTCGAGTTTTAGTCCCTCGTATGGACTTCCGGGCACCTCGGTTACCCTCACTGGTTCAGGATTCAACTCTACTGCAAGTAACAATATTGTTAGAATTGGTGGAATTAAATGTGATATCACTAGCGCTTCTTCCACAAGTATTACGGTTGTGTTGCCTAATCAAATTACAACAGAATATTTTTATGTAACTGATGTCGGAAATTCTTTGATTGGAAAATCATTCCATAAATTTTTGGCACAAACGAACAATACAAATGAGAGTTTTTCAACATCAACATTTGCTGGTAGAATCAGTATAGCTGTTGGAGCGTCTGGAGGTCATTTAAATAAGGCTTTTGGAATGGCAGATTTAGATGATGATGGAGACTTTGATTTCACAGCTTTTGAAAATACCAGTTTGCATTTGAAATTGGTTACCAATAACTGGACATCGGGAACCATGAATAGTTCAAGTTTTAGTCCATCAGTACTTAAATATGTTGCATTTACATCCGGTGATGCTGTAAAATCTACATCATTAGTAGACATTGACTCAGATGGAGATTTAGATTTTTTTATGGGTAAGGCAGGTTTTGCGAGTACAGGCCACACAAGTAGAATATACTTAAATAATTCTTCTTCATCAACGGTAACTGTAGATACTGTTCCTACCATTTTAACAGCGCTTACAAATAACGCTGGTAATCCAGTTTTTGCTGATTTTAACAGAGATGGTTTGATGGATTTTGTGGCTGCTTACGCTTGGAGCGAATATCCCTCAGAAAACAAAGGAACATCACCACCGTCTTTTGGCCAATATACATTGCAAAATACTTCGTTAGGTGCTTCATCAAGTAACACTACTTTGGACATCAATTCTGATGGAATTGTTGATGTAGCGTTTACGGGAGACAATGCAACTTATGGATTTAAATGGGCTGTCAATAACACAACTGTTAATGCGGCATCTTCGTCTTACAGTTTTTCGAGTATTTCTTACTTGGCTACCCAACAGGCTTATTCTGGAATTTGGGAAGGTGATTTTAATACTGATGGTAAAATGGATATTTTGGTTTACCGAAACAACTCTGCAACAGTGTTCCAAAATACTTCAACAAGTTCAACTTCCTATGGATTTGCTGCCGGGTCAAACTTAAGTATTGGTTCACTGTCTTTTTATGCAGTGCAGTTTGCCGATATTAACAACGATGGTTTGTTAGACATCATAGCAGGAACAAATAACGCTGGGGGCAATGCGGTTTATTTTTACGAAAATACAACCTCTACTTCTGGAGGTACGATTTCTTTTGCTTCAGGAGTTAAGATTGTTGACAATATTGGATCTGTAGTTCAACAAATTGAAGTTGTTGATATTAATGAAGATGGGTATTGGGATATCATAACAAAAGGAACAACAGCCACTAACATCGAAATCTATTTGAATCACATTGATACTTTTGCTAATTATTACCCTAAATCTACAGGAACCTCGGCGATTGGAACTCTCACAAATTGGACAAATTTGCAAGACGGAACGGGTGGAGCTCCTGCAAGTTTTGCTATCAATGCTAAATTTAATCTTTTCAATTCTTCTAATTCAACAAGTTTCTTTTTAGGAACTAATAATTTAACGCTATCAAATGCTAAACTTGTTATTCCTAGCGGTGCGACATTAACAATTGCATCCAATAAAATATTAACTTTTGATAATGCATCATTATCAAATTTAGGTACAATTGCAGGTACAACAGGTACTATTACAGTTACTGGTACTGCCAATACCACTTTAAACGGTACAATCAATACCGGTACATTAACAACAAATACAACAGGAAATGTAACCATCGCAAATTCATCAACCGTAAACATTTACAATCAGTTAAATTTAACTGCAGTTGGTACATTCACAACCAATGGAAATGTTACGTTGAAAAGCTCATCTACAAAGACCGCCATTATGGGAGCTGCTAGTGGAACTGTAAGCGGAAATATCAACTGTGAATTGTATATAGCAGGTGGTTATCGTAAATATAGATTTTTTTCACATCCATTCAACACAAATCAAGGATTATCATTGTTAACAGATGATATTGATATCACAGGTTCAGGAGGAAGCACGAACGGATTTAAATCAACGGTAACGAACAATCCTAGTGCCTTCTGGTACGATCCTGCGAATGGAGATGGTGCTAATTATGATGCAGGTTGGACGGCCTTTAGTTCAACATCTGCGGGCACAGGTAACAATTGGGCTCCTGGTCAAGGAATAAGAGTATTATTAAGAGGTGCTAAAGATGAAGGACTCGATGGGTCAACATATACTCCTTCGGCAGTTACTTTGGACATGTCGGGACCAGTTAATATTGGTGATGTTACAGTGAATTTAGAATACGCTGGAACAGGTACAAGTAAAGGACTTAATTTATTGGGAAATCCTTATGCTTGTCCTATCGATGTAAGTAATTTGGTTCATAATTCATCTTCTTCAAGTAAAATTAATAAAACGGTTTATATCAGAAACTCACGTCAAGGGTCATATCAAACCGATAATATAACAAGTGGTACCGTTTATTCTGTGCCCGCTTATGCCGCATTCTTTTTGAAAACCAATGCCTCAACCTCTAGTGTTACATTCACTGAAAGCATGAAGCAAACTACGTCCTCAATTTCTACATTCTTTGGTAACGGCGAGGAGCAAACTCCTAATTTATTGAGAATTTCAGCGCTCATTAATAAAGAGCAATTCGATAAAGTAGATTATTATTTTGGATCTCAATATGGGGATACATTTGATCATGTATACGATGCCTTTAAATTGAACAATGATTATTTTAACTTATACTCATTGACTTCAGATAAAACAAAAGCAGCCATCGATTTTAGAAATTTAGATACCAATATTCTTTACCCATTGGGATTGAGTATTGCAAAAAATAGTATAGATACTATTGAATTAAATGTTGTTGCAAACAATACCGGAGTTGAATTATACTTATTTGATTACTTAACACAAATTAAAACACCTTTATTGAATGGGAATAGTTATGAAATCATTTTAAATGCGAATTCATTAGAAACAGTAGGAGATTCGCGTTTGGTAATTGGAACTGCAGCAGCATTGTCTAAATTGAGTTCTAAGTTGAAAAATGAATTGGTAATGTCTGTTTACCCCAATCCAATGAGTGATGTATTAAACATTCAATCATTGAATTGCAGTCAAAGAGCTGCTGTAAAAATACTTGGTATGACAGGTGAGGTGGTTCTTGAGAAACAGGTTGATTTTTCAAATCAGAAATCAACAGAAATAAATACAAAAGCCTTGAAATCCGGTATTTATTTTGTTGAAGTACTTTCTGAATCTGGTCAAAAATATATGAGCAGAATCGTTAAATAACTAATCTGTTTTAAAAATTTTAAGCCCCAATATCAATGATGATTTGGGGCTTTTTTATTTCATTGAATTCTATTTACAGATATTCGCAATTAAACTTTATTTCTGCGATTAAAATTGCGCTTAATTTATATTCCTAGCCCAAATTAAGGATTAATTATCCAATCCTCAAAAGCCTAAATCGCTATAATTCTATATTCCACAAGAACCCAACAAAAACGATCTAAAGATTGTTAAAACCATTTTTCTGTAAATTGAATTTTCTTCATAATTCCAAAATTAAAATATCCGAGTTGAAACTTTTGCAAAAAGCCGTAACTCCGAAATTTATATTACTGAAAATCAATAATTATAATTTGTATGTAGCCGCAATGAAAGGAATTGGGAAATAATCATGTCCTTTTTTATAGAGTTTTGGCATACCAAACTGATCCATCCCCCAATATTCTTCTTGGAAGCTTAAAGCAATAAATCCAAAATCCCAAGTGGCTTTTTTCCCAGCATATAATCTAAATCCAGGACCACCAAAATAAATAGGATCGTAATTGGGTTGAAAAATGCTCCAAGCCTCAAACAATAAACTCAATTTTTTAGAAATGCGTTGGGTGGCAGCAACTGAAATGAGATTGATGTGCTCTGATCCATAAAAGCCATAGCCTCCATTTACGGTGATGTTCGATTCCTCTTGTCCTAAAGTGGCATTTAAAAATCCAACGCCAATGGCATCAGAGTTGCTTGTCCACCAAGTTTTTCCGATTTGTCCACCGGCGCCAATATGGAATTTCTCACTAATTTTTTGGCTCCATTTTACATTAAACATGGCTGGCATTCCAACAATTGTCATTGTTCCACCAATCGAAATGTTGTCGGTTAATCCATATTGAGCTTGATATAATAAAAAATAGGTGCAGTTGATATAGCCTTCACCTTTCTCAATCGGGAGGGCAGAGGGAGAGTAGTAATATCTTGAGGGATGAGGATTCGGTGGGTAAATGAGATGTTGGCTCATTGCATTTTGTGCCGCACTGCCATTTTGTTTGTTTTGAACGATTTTGATTTCGGAAATTACATATTTAGGTATGTACATCTTTCCTTTATCTGTAGTTTCGATGTAAAATTCTCTGTCATTTTTATTCAAAATTTTACCCATGAATTGACCACCGTCTATCGTTCCTATGTAATAAAGACTTGTGTCAGAGTATGATGTATCAATTTGACCAGACAAAAAATTACTGCTCAAAGTCAATGTCCCCAAAAAAAATAAAGAATAAATCCATTTCATGATACTTTCAAAGATAAATATTGGGGGAGGATTATTATATGACAATTGTCATAACTGAGTGAATGTACCAGTATTTTTTATTGATTCAATTAAAAAAGAATTCATAATTTTGATTCTATGTGTATTGTTCACAATGAAATAGGATCGATGAAATTTATAAATTCTCAATTGAATCAAAAAGGATTCAGTGGGTTTAGCTCTGTTGAAGATATTCAATATTTTCAAAAAAATAAATTAACACTGCAGAATGAAATAGTCAATAAACATACCTGCAAAATACAAGTTGAAAAAAACGAACTTGAAAATTCGTTATCTTTATGGGAGCGGGAAATGAACAAATTGGAATTTGAGTATAGTGAACAACTAAAGAGACATTTAGATAGAATTGATCAAAAGAAATTTTACCATAATTCACAGAAAATTAAGGCAGGATTGGTGGTTCGAACTTTTCTTTTTTTTCAAATTAGAACATTTGATCTTGGTGCTATTTTCTTGAAAGGATTATACAGAATTCAATTGTTTTGGAAACTTGAAAAATTAAAAAAAGTCTACAAGATGAATAAAAAAAGAGCTGATTTTATCTTGAATGATTTTGATAAAGCAGTATTTCTGAGCGCCAAAGTTGAACTTCACAAGTTTGAACAAAAGTTGATCCTGTTGAACCAATTAAGTCCTTCTGTTTTAGGCGCAATTGGGGAAGATTCTGTGGTGAAATTATTATTGAAACTTGGAGATGAATGTATTTTAATAAACGATTTTAACCTCAAATTCAATCCTCCATTATATCGAAAGCAAAATAATGAATACATAAAATCCATACAAATTGATCATGTTTTGGTCACTGGGGCAGGTATTTTTTTAATTGAGACGAAAAATTGGAGCACAGAATCATATTATTTACAAAATCATTTTTCTCCAACGGATCAAATTCTGCGCTCTAATTATGCATTCTACAGATTTTTTAATCAAGACATCAAGGATGTATGGGGACGTAGAAAAAAGAAATACTTTCCAAATTTAAAAATACCAACAAGAAGTTTATTGGTGTTTTTAAGGAACAAACCGATGATTCAAAAGGAATATTTGAAAATCCTCAATTTGGAAGAGTTGCTGGGTTATATTCAATATTTTAAACCCACATTAAATCTTACAGAAATAAAAGAAATTGCTCAATGTTTAATGGATTTTAATTCTTTGGAAGATGTGAACATCAAATGATGTTGCTTTAACCGAAAAAAAAGTCGATTTTTGCAACTTATTCATTATTTATAATTCCATGGAAATAAAAATTACCCTTCCAGACGGTGCAACCCGCAATTACCCGAAAGGCGTTACTGCGATGGAGATTGCATTGTCGATAAGCGAAGGACTCGCGAGAAACGTTTTATCTGCAAAAGTGAATGGCAAAGTTCAAGACGCAAGTTTGCCTATAACGGAAGATTCAACTTTGGCGCTATTGACGTGGAAAGATGATGATGGCAAACAAACTTACTGGCATAGTTCTGCGCATTTGATGGCGGAAGCAATTGAATCGCTTTATCCAGGTGTTAAGTTGGCTATTGGACCTCCCATTGCAAATGGGTTTTATTACGATATTGATTTTCTAGATTACAAATTCACCTCTGAGGATTTTGATAAAGTAGAGAAAAAAATGACTGAACTGGCAAAAACCAATTCAGAATATGTACGTACAGAAGTATCCAAAGCTGATGCTTTGGCCTATTTTACTGAGAAAAATGATCCGTATAAATTGGAGTTGATTCAAGATTTGGAAGATGGACAAATTACATTTTACAAACAAGGAAACTTCACCGATTTGTGCCGCGGTCCTCATATCCCTCATACCGGACATATCAAGTCAATCAAGTTATTGAGTGTTGCGGGTGCATATTGGAGAGGGAATGAGAATAACAAACAATTGACGAGGATTTACGCGATTACCTTCCCTAAAAAGGGTGAGCTCGACGAATATCTAATGATGCTAGAAGAGGCGAAAAAGCGTGATCATAGGAAATTGGGTAAAGAATTGGAAATTTTCACTTTTGATGATGATGTTGGACCAGGTTTGCCTTTGTGGTTGCCAAATGGTGCAGCCATGATTGAAGTTTTGGAAGGTTTTGCCAAGAAAACTGAACGCGAAGCAGGGTATGATAGGGTGAAAACTCCACATATTGCCCGTGAAAGCATGTATTTAAAGAGTGGACATTTACCTTACTATCAAGAAAGTATGTTTCCGGCAATGGATGTTGACGGCGATAAATACTATTTGAAAGCGATGAATTGTCCTCACCATCACAAAATATTTGATGCGTTGCCAAGGTCTTATAAAGACTTGCCAATTCGTTTAGCGGAGTATGGTACTTGCTACAGATTCGAACAAAGTGGTGAGTTATTTGGATTGATGCGCGTTAGGTGCTTGCAAATGAACGATGCCCATATCTACTGTATGGAAGAGCAATTTGAGCAAGAGTTCAGAGCGGTGAATGCCCTTTATTTGAAGTATTTTGAAAAGTTTGGAATTGAGAAATACGTGATGCGCTTTAGTAAGCACGATCCAGCTAAATTAGGACAAAAATACATTGCGATGCCTGAACTATGGAAGAAAACAGAGGCCATGGTTAAAGGGGTATTAGACAGCATGGGTGTAAATTACATTGAGGTAGAAGATGAAGCTGCGTTTTATGGTCCGAAGATTGACATTCAGGTTTGGAGTGCAATTGGACGGGAATTTACATTGGCTACCAATCAAGTAGATTTTGCACAAGCAGAAAGATTTGATTTAAGTTTCATCAACGAGAAAAACGAGAGGGAACGTCCAATTATCATTCACCGAGCACCACTAAGTACTCATGAGCGATTTATTGGATTTTTGTTAGAACATTACGCTGGAAATTTCCCGGTTTGGTTAGCACCACGACAAGTAATTGTTTTACCAATTTCAGATAAATATGCAGATTATGCAGAAGAAGTTGTAAAATTCCTAAAAAAGAACGATATTCGCGCCTTCATAGATCACAGATCTGAGAAAGCGGGTAAGAAAATCCGTGACGCCGAAGTGTCGAAAATCCCTTATATGTTAATTGTTGGGGAGAAGGAACAAGCAGATAATGCTGTTTCTGTTAGGATGCACGGAGGACAAGATTTGGGGGCTATGAGCCTTCAGCAGTTTGCTGATAAAATTATAGATGAAGCCAGATACTAGACAAAGAAGACCCCATAGGAGGGAAGAATTGCACAAGATTAACGAAAAAATCTTGGCCACAGAAGTGCGCGTAGTGGGCGAGGGCGTAGCCGTTGATGTTTACCCAACAGCCAAAGCAATTGAAATGGCCTATGAGCAAGGTTTAGATTTGGTGGAAATTAGTCCGAATGCAGTTCCGCCAGTATGTAAAATTGTTGATTACAAGAAGTTTCTATACGAGCAAAAGAAAAAACAAAAGGAAATAAAAGCTAGTTCTGTTAAGCAAGAAGTGAAAGAAATTCGTTTCGGACCAAATACAGACGAGCATGATGTTAATTTCAAATTAAAACATGCTAGAACTTTCCTTGAAGATGGCAATAAGGTTAGAGCTTATGTATTCTTTAGAGGAAGAACCATCATTTACATTCAACGTGGAATTGATTTGTTAATGGGTTTTGCCAATGTTTTGATCGAGGAGGGTGTGGCGAAATTAGAAGCAGAACCTAAACAAGAGGGTAAAAAAGTGGCGATTATGTTAGCGCCAAAAGGAAAAAAATAAGTAAGAAATTATAAAAGTACGTATATGCCTAAAATGAAAACAAACTCTAGTGCGAAGAAGAGATTCAGAGTTACTGGAACTGGAAAAGTGAAAAGAGCAAAAGCTTTCAAAAATCACATCTTGACCAAAAAGTCAACCAAACGTAAACGTGCGTTGGGAAATGATGCAATTGTGAATGACTCAGACATGAGCAATGTTAAATTCATGTTGCGTTTAGGAAAATAAAAAAACAAATTTGGCCGTAGCTATAAAGTGTTGTCACAACCGCTAATGCCATTAAACTAAAATAATATGCCTAGATCCGTAAACAATGTAGCCAGTAGGGCTCGTAGAAAAAAGGTTCTGAAATTAGCCAAAGGTAATTTCGGAAGAAGAAAAAATGTTTGGACCGTTGCGAAAAACACGGTTGAAAAAGGTTTAACGTATGCATACCGTGACCGTAGAGCTAAGAAACGTGAGTTTCGTTCTCTTTGGATCATGCGTATCAATGCTGCTTGCCGTATGAATGGAGTTTCTTACTCTAAATTCATGGGTAAATTGAACAGCAGTGCTCTTGAAATCAACCGTAAAGTTTTGGCTGATTTAGCGATGCACGATGAAGCAGCGTTCAAAGCAATCTTTGATCAAATCATGAAGGGTTAATTCCCCTTTATACCAAGAAAAAGCCCTGAATTTTCAGGGCTTTTTTTATTTCATTTTTGGCAAACCTTTTGCATATATATTAAGTCTATGAAGAATATGAAATATCTCGTCATTTGCGCATTATTTGCTCTTCAAACACATTTGCTTGATGCCCAATTAGATACTGCTAACAAGCAGAAATACATTCTTGAGAATGACATACTAAGTCACCAAAAAATTGTTTTCCAGAGAATCCAACAACAATACTTAACCAATGAAAATCAATATGTTCTGGACTTGAAAATCGATACATCGTATTTGATTTTAACCCAAAATAAACAAAACAAAATGGAATATACCGCCAGCTATTTTGCCAATGATCTCGGTACAAAACCATTCCTAAAAGGAAATGAAATTGAGAAAATGTCCCTTGTTTTGAAATTTAATAAACAAGGGAAAATAGTTCAATTGGTAAATTGGAAGCTATTTAGAGATGAATTTCTAAAAGGGATTTCCAATCAAGTGAGGGCCAATTTAATGACAAGTTCCGATTTTGAATTCAATAAAAATAGATTAAATAACGAAGCCGTTGTTCGAAGGATGGCCATGGAAGATATCGGATACCTTTTTGCTTTAAATGGAGATACATTCACGGAAGATATTGAATATTTGCGTGTAAAAGCCGTTCGGAGTCCATTTACATCTCAAGATTTTCAGATTTTGGGTTCGTTGAAGTTTTCAAAACCAGCAGGTACAAAAAATACGCTCTTGTTTCAAGCTCAAAATAAAGCAGGTAAAAATGAGAAAATTGAGTTACTGCAGCAATGTAAAGAATATTTGGAAGCCAACAATAAGGAAAAGGTATTTCAAACTGAAATTACATCGGTAGGATTAAATAGCGAACAAGAATATACATACAATACTGCACAGAAAAGAATGTTATTGGTGAAATTCTCGGATGTAATGTCAATCAATTTGCAGGCCAGAGGTAATATAAGGGTATTCAAATTGTTTGATTTTGAATAGTTAAGCCAATTTTTCCCCAATGTTAAGTTTGTGTTAATTGTTAGTCTAGTTGACTTAACATAAATTTATTCTGTTTAGTTTTGCCATAAATAAATTATAGAACTATGGCATTCAACACACTTTTGAGCATTTTCTTACCTAAAGACAAGGTATTTTACAATTTGTTTGAGCAAACTGCAGAAAATGTAACCACAATGGGTAAATTATTGAGGGATTATGTTTACGAAGCTGATCCGGCGAAAAGATTGCAATTGAGTAAAGATATTGAGGACCTTGAACATAAAAATGATGAAATTACTCATCAAATTTTCACAGAGTTAGGTAAAAACTTTATCACTCCTTTTGACCGTGAAGATATTCATTATTTGGCAACTGCTATGGATGATGTTGCCGACTATATCCATGCCTCTTGCAAAAAGATTCAGTTTCACGGTGTAGATCCTAATGACCAAGGAATTCAAAACTTAGCTGAAATCATCATGCAAGGTTCTTCTGAGGTGGGAAAAGCAACTATGCAGTTGCGTGAACTTAAACGTCCAGAAAAAATCATGGAATGTTTGGTGAAAATCAATAGCCTTGAAAATCATGCCGATAACGTATTTGATATGAGCATTAAAACCTTATTCGATAACGAGAATGATTTCAAAAACTTGATTCGTCGTCGTGAAGTATATACTGTGATGGAAGTTGCAACAGACAAATGTGAAGATGTTGCAAATGTGATTGAAACCATTATTGTTAAATACGCTTAAATCTTGCGATAATGTCAATGGTCGTAATTATCATCATTTTAGCGTTGGCGTTTGATTACATCAACGGCTTTCATGATGCAGCGAATTCGATTGCTACGGTAGTAAGTACCAAAGTACTCACTCCATTTCAGGCAGTTTTGTGGGCAGCTTTGTTTAACTTTGTGGCCTTCTTTATTTTTAAAGATCACGCAGTTGCCAATACAATTAGTAAAACAGTAAGTGAGAATTATATCACCTTAGATGTTATTTTGGCAGGTTTAATTGCAGCAATTTTTTGGAATTTATTAACCTGGTGGTTTGGTATCCCGTCTTCTTCTTCCCATACTTTAATTGGGGGATTTGCCGGCGCTGCTATTATGCACGCTTACATGACAAAAGGATACATGCCAATGAAGAATATTGTTGATTCAGATTCAATTGTAAAAACAATTTGGTTCATCTTCCTAGCCCCAATTATAGGTATGATCATTTCTGCTTACATCACTTTGGTCACCATTAAACGCAATATGATTGCGAGAATGGGACTTATTATTGTATCCTCTGCAGCTTTGTTTTTCTTATTCAATTATTTCATGACAAGCAAATTGGATGAAAATTTGATGAAATTTTATAAAGTTGACAAATACAAAAAGGAGTATTTAAAAGACACCTCAAAAGCGGATGTTAAAGAGAAATATGAAAATGCATTAGCAAGATATGAGGCTTCTAAACCATTCTTGAAGGATTATAGAACTCTTGGTAAAGATAAAGTTGCTGCAAATATTGCAAATACTGTAGATCTTTCTCCAGTTGAGGAAAGTAAGTTAAAAGATGTGGTTAGTCGTTTTGTTGGATTAGACAAAAAGAAAAAAGAAGCTTTCTATAGTGATGCGAAGAAACCATCGCTTGATTCTGCAGAAGCATTGTTAAAAAAGTGTAAGCCAATTATAAAAGCTTATCATGAATTGGGTAAAGACAGTTCTGCAAAAATGATTGCATCCATCATTGGTTTGGGTGAAGTTCAAACTTCCAAGTTCAAAAAAGCCTATGAAGTGGATGTGAAAAAATCATTGGCAAAAGAGCTCGATAAAGCAGATAACAGAACTCTGAACTTGTGGTGTATGATTGTTTTTGCAATTTTTGCTTTGGCATACATTTATGTAGAGGTAATTAGAAAACCAACAGCATTGAAAATGCAAAACATGTTTAAAAAACTTCAATTGTTATCGTCTGCTGCATTTAGTTTAGGACATGGCGGAAGTGATGCTCAGAAAGTAATGGGTATCATCGGTGCTGCTCTTATTGCGCATGGTGATATCATGGATTTCAAAGAAATCCCGAACTGGGTGCCATTGGCTTGTTATGGTGCAATTGCATTGGGTACTTTGAGTGGTGGTTGGAAAATTGTTAAAACCATGGGAACTAAAATTACAAAAGTTACTCCTTTGGAAGGAGTAGGTGCTGAAACCGCTGGTGCTATCACATTGTTTATGACAGCTCAAATGGGTATTCCAGTTTCAACTACTCACACCATAACTGGTTCAATTATAGGTGTTGGTGCTACAAAACGTATGAGTGCCGTAAGATGGGGTGTAACACGTAACTTATTGTTTGCGTGGATAATTACCATTCCTGTAAGTGCATTTGTAGCTGGTTTATCTTATTGGATTATAACTTTAGTTAAATAATTTAATCATAACGATACAAAAACGAAAACCGCCGAAAGGCGGTTTTTTTTGTCGTTATGCCAATATTATCCATATTGCAATTTGGTAACATTTGCTTAATGTATCAAATTCTCGTTTTTATTTTTGGTAATCAATGATTTAATTGGTTTTGCAATTTCTTGAATCGTTTTTGTACATGTTATTTTGTCATTTTATTAATATTATGATAACATAACAATAATGATGTAATTATTTTAATTTATTGTGTTAACAATAATTTTGCATTCGTAATTTTAACTTAACACTAAATTAAATCATGAGAAATATATTTATCATCTTGAGTTTATCATTTGCTAATAATTTATTGTTTTCGGCAACAGATGACCAATTAAATGACACAACCAAAAAAATGGTAACCAACAATACACATCCTCCCAAAAAGGAATGGTATCAAAATATTCAGCTACGTGGATATGCACAAATTAGATACAATCGTTTGATGGAAACGAATACAAAGCTTCAATGTGATCAATGCGATAAAAGTATTGGTGAAAATGGGGGCTTTTTTCTTCGACGTTTGCGTTTGATATTCAGCGGTCAAATTCATCCAAGGGTTTACATGTATATTCAACCTGATTTTGCAAGTAGCGCATCATCAACGGCATTGCATTTTGGTCAAATTAGAGATGCATATTTTGACTTAGGTTTAAATGATGACAATTCATGGAGATTGAGAATTGGTCAAAGTAAGGTTCCTTTTGGTTTTATCAATATGCAAAGTAGTCAAAATAGATTAAATTTAGACCGAGATGATGCTTTAAATAGCATGGTTTCCAATGAACGCGATATGGGTGCATTTTTGTATTGGGCACCTAAGGAAAAGAGAGAACTATTTTCAAAATTGGTTAGTTCAGGATTAAAAGGATCTGGAGATTATGGATGTTTTGGGTATGGTGTTTATAATGGTCAAACTGCTAATAAACCTGAAGAAAATAATAATTTACACCAAGTAATCAGATTTACATATCCAATGGAACTAGGGTCGCAAATCATTGAACCAAGTATTCAAGCAATTACTGGAGACTGGACAATTCCTACTGCAAACTTGACGAAAAATGTAAAATATAATCCATCAAGAACTTATTTGGATCAGAGAATTGCAGGTACATTTGTGCTGTATCCACAACCTTTTGGAATTCAAGCAGAATTCACCACGGGAACAGGTCCAAGATTTAATAAAAACACTGATTCAATAGAAAGTGCAAGAATGGTTGGTGGATATATTGTTGCCAGTTATCGTACGAAAATTCATGGCCATACTGTTATCCCATTTGTTCGGTATGTAAAATTCGATGGAGCGAAAAAATTTGAGCAAGATGCACGTGCTTACAACGTAGAAGAAATTGAAGCAGGGATAGAGTGGGAGCCTACAAAACAATTTGAATTAGTTGTTGCTTATAACATTGCATCTAGAAGGTATGAAGATTTTTCAAAACAAGAGAATCTTCAAGAGGGACGTTTTCTCAGAATTCAGGCCCAAGTTAACTTTTAATCTCTTATTGTTAATAGGGATATATCATCACACAAAAAAAAGGGGCGAATGCCCCTTTTTTTGTATTAAAATTACTTCTTGTTAAATTCTAAATCTATTCCATTGAAATCAATGAATATTTCATCATTGATTGAAATTTTCCCACCCAAAATCTGCTTGCTCAACTCGTCCATGACTCTCTTTTGAAGTACTCTTTTTAAAGGACGTGCACCAAATTGCGGATCGTAACCAAGTTGTGATAACCAATCAATTGCAGCTGTTGATATTTCAAGTTTGAAACCATTATCCTCAAGTCTTTTTTGCATTTGTTTGATTTGAATGGTTACAATTTCTCTAATTTCATCTCTTCCTAAAGGTTCAAACATAATAGTTTCATCAATTCTATTCAAAAACTCTGGACGAATTGATCGCTTCAATAAATCATACACCTGTACCTTTGTTTTTGCTACAATTTCTTCCTTGTTATCTTCGAGTAACATTTCAAAATTCTCTCTGATAATATCAGATCCCATGTTTGAAGTCATGATGATGATGGTATTTCTGAAATTTGCAGTTCTACCTTTATTGTCGGTAAGTCTTCCATCATCCAAAACTTGAAGTAAAATGTTGAATACATCAGGATGAGCTTTTTCAATTTCATCAAGAAGCACCACACTGTAAGGTTTTCTGCGGATGGCTTCTGTTAATTGACCACCTTCATCATATCCCACATAACCTGGAGGAGCTCCAACCAAACGACTCACGGTGTGTTTTTCTTGATATTCACTCATGTCAATTCTCACCATTGCTTGGTCTGTGTTGAACAAGAATTCAGCCAACGCTTTTGCAAGTTCTGTTTTACCCACGCCCGTTGTCCCTAAGAAAATAAAAGACCCAATTGGTTTTTTAGGATCTTGCAATCCGGCACGGCTTCTACGAATAGAATTCGCGATGGCTTCAATCGCCTCATGTTGTCCTACAACGCGTTTATGTAATTCGTTTTCTAGTGTCAAGAGTTTTTCACGTTCACTTTGGAGCATTTTATTTACAGGGATACCTGTCCATCTGCTAACAACTTCGGCAATGTCCTCAGAGTCAACTTCTTGCTTCACCATGAGTTTCCCTTTTTCACTTTCACCTAAATGCACGGAAAGGGCATATAATTCTTCTTCGTTTTGTTTGATTAAACCATAACGGATTTCGGCAACTCTGCCGTAATTACCTTCTCTTTCCGCTTGTTCAGCTTCGATACGGAGACTTTCAATATTGGCTTTTTTCTGTTGAATTTGTGCCAAAATGCCTTTTTCATTTTCCCATTGAGCATTCAATGAATTTCTTTGTTCTGTAATGTTGGCAATATCTTCCGACAATTTATTCAACTTAGCAGTGTCATTTTCTCGTTTGATGGCCTCACGTTCAATTTCCAACTGCATGATTTTTCGATTCATTTCATCCAATTCTTCTGGAACAGAATCCATTTCCAATCTCAATTTACTCGCCGCTTCATCCAAAAGATCAATTGCTTTGTCTGGTAAAAATCGATCATTGATATAACGTTGACTCATTTCAACTGCGGCAATAATTGCCTCATCTTTGATTCGTACTTTGTGGTGAACCTCGTAACGTTCTTTAAGTCCTCTCAAAATTGAAATAGCTTCTTGAGAATCAGGTTCTTCTACCAAAACTTTCTGAAACCTTCTTTCAAGGGCTTTGTCTGTTTCAATATATTTTTGATATTCAGCAAGGGTAGTGGCACCAATAGCTCTCAGTTCTCCTCTCGCCAATGCTGGTTTAAGAATATTTGCAGCATCCATAGCGCCTTCACTTCTTCCAGCACCTACGAGTGTATGAATTTCGTCAATGAATAAAACCACATCTCCATCTGAAGCGGTTACATCTTTTACAACCGCTTTTAATCGTTCTTCAAATTCACCTTTGTATTTAGCACCGGCAATAAGAGCCCCCATGTCTAAGCTATAGATGGTTTTAGTTTTTAAATTTTCTGGGACGTCTCCTCGAATGATTCTATGGGCCAATCCTTCTGCAATCGCTGTTTTACCAACACCAGGTTCACCAATTAGAACAGGGTTGTTCTTAGAACGGCGGCTCAAAATTTGTAAAACCCTACGAATTTCTTCATCACGGCCAATAACTGGATCAAGTTTGCCTTGACGCGCTAAATCATTCAAATTTAAGGCGTATTTTTTCAATGAATTGAATTGATTTTCAGCTGTTTGGCTGTCTACTTTCTTGCCACCTCTGAGCATTTGTATGGCCTTAAATAATTCTTCCCGTTTGAAACCTGCATCCCTCAAAATCGTTGAAGTTGTGCCTTTTGTATCGAGAATTCCCAACAATAAATGCTCATTTGTTACAAATTCATCGCCCATTTCACGCATCGATTTCTCAGCGTTAACAATTGCCATGCTAAATTCTTGTGAAGCATATACTTGTCCTCCCTCTACTTTTGGATATCCTTTTAGTTGACCTTCAACAGCTTGTTGTAGTCGGCTTAAATTCACACTTAATTTCCCAGTAATGAACTGCATCATTTCAGCATCTTCTTTGATAATAGCTGCCAACAAATGAGCATTTTCAATACTCTGTTGCCCGTTCGCTAAGACCAAATTCTGGGCCTGATTTACGGTTTCTTGTGCTTTAATGGTTAATTGTTGTAAGTTCATGAATCATAACCGACAAACAATATTCCAATCCCTTAATTTCATAGGAATATACCTGTTTTGTCATTGAATGATCATGCATTGAGATGCATTTCAGTCAAAATGTCTTAAAAGCGTTTGAAAATAACGTATTGAGTGTCAAATTGGCCGTTATTGACCAATGATTTCCTCTTCTTGATCAATGACGGTTTCAGAAGTCTCTGATTTTTTATGTCCTTTAAGCCTTCTCATGGCCTTAGGGGAAAAACGAACGTTAAAAACAGAAGTATCTGCTTGAGTGCTGTCTTGGGCCAACAATCTATTTTTTAACAATCTGAAATGTCCAAATTTATCCCGAACCGATCCTGAGCTATCAATGGCCCATCCTGCGTTTTTAGGGGAGGGGATAATAGATGCCAAGAAAGTTGCTTCCCCCAAATTTATTTGTGATGGATGTTTGTCGAAATAAAAATCAGCAGCTTCACCAATGCCAAAAATTCCAGGACCCCATTCAATGATGTTTAAATAAACCTCTAGCATCCTCGTTTTACTCACTATTCTTTGGTCCTCAATTAGCCAAACGAGTAAAATTTCTTCTATTTTTCTAGCCATTGTTTTCTTGCGACCCAAGAAGACATTTTTGATTAATTGCATAGAAATGGTACTTCCACCTCGAGCAAAACGTTTTAAACGATAATTATGTGCAATGCTTGACCTGAAGGCATCCCTATAAAATCCTCGGTGATGGAAAAATGATGGATCTTCAGACTTCATTACAGCTCTTGGAACATCAGGAGAAATTTCATTGTATGGAGTAAAGAAAGGATTCGAAGGCCCAACCGCAAAAGAGGCTACCAATTCTCCTTTATCAAAAAAATCATGAATAAAAGTGCCATTTAATTTCCTCGGATCAGCATTTCCCCATTTCACAACCTTGAAATCTTTGCTAGTTTCCATGTCGCTTTCCAAAATACATTGATGCGGTTTTTGATGTTCTAACTCAAATTTGAAATGATACGACAAAGATCCAGTTGCAACAATTCCTGACGTATTTCTGAATAATCCCGCGGGTAAACTCGAGAAAAATTGCTGTGCTGGAATGCTTGGAATTTGGAATTGTAACGCGTAATGTGGGTTGTTGCCAATGTCATATCGGGCAAAAAACTTTGTTTTTATTCCGTTAACTTGCAATTGACTTTGGCTATCAATTTCTACATAATCTTTGCCAAAGTAGGCTAAAAATCGACCGGAGCAATTGTTGATGCTCACCAAAGTGTCGGAAATTCGCTTTTCTTCAGCCTTCAATTCCGATATTTCACCTTGAGCATCAAATTCGATACCCTTACGGGTTTGGTCTAAACTATTGAGCACAAAATGGGCTTTTCTAAACCCTAATCCACCCACAATAAAAGGAATCTCTACAAATTTTTGATTTTTTGCCCCTATTATGGAAATCTCACCCGATAAATCATCGCGATCCAAAAGTCCTTCAAAAGCAAACCCTTTAGATTGCTTCATCGGAATCATCATTCCCGGGGTATATTGAATATTTGTTAGGTATGGATTTTCTGTCGTGAATTGTACTTCACCCTTTATATCTTCATGAATATAAGTACATTGAGGGATGGAGACGGATATATGTCGTGCTGAATCTTGAAAATGCACATGAATTTGCTCGAGGTCAACCCATGCTGGAGATTTCCCAATGGTTGATTTTACTTTCTTAAAAATAGAATTTGCCAAATCATCTTTCTTTTTTATTTCGGGGGATGATTTGTCGGATTTTAATAGGGCTTTGTAGTTTGAAACATTAGCTGAATCCACCAAATTTACATTCATTTTGATGGCTTTAAAATTGCCCAAGCTCGGTCCATTCCATATTGATCGCCAAATACTGATGGAAACTGAAATTTGTTCAGCCGTAAACAATGGATATTTTAGCAAACCAGATGAATCATTATGATTGTTTGTGTTTAGATATATTTTTGAAACATGGATTCCGAAAATGCCGTCAAATCCTTTTTCTGTGCAATTTAATGTATAACCTTTCTTTGCAAATGAAGTTTGAGCTTTTTGAAAAGCAGATTCTAGCAAATAATTTCGTAAGCTAAACCAAGCAATAAAAAACAAAGCAATAACAACAACCGAAACAATTCCGGTTATTTTAGAAATTTTGATAAATCGGGGTGATTTAACAAAATTCAGCAGTGACACCAATATAGCTTTGAGGCGAAATTTGTTTAAGTTCATTTTTGATTTCTTCGTTAACTTCTAGTGAATCAATGAATTTGTGCATTTTATCCTTTGACATCTTTTCATTGCTTCTTGTCAACTCTTTCAATGCTTCGTATGGATTAGGATAACGTTCACGACGTAAGATTGTTTGCACAGCTTCAGCAACAACGGCCCAATTGTTTTCTAAATCTTGGTTAATTGCATCAGCATTTAAAATTAATTTTCCCAATCCACGCTCTAAACTATTCAAAGCAATCATGATATGTCCAAACGGCACCCCCAAATTTCTGAGAACAGTGCTGTCTGTTAAGTCTCTTTGCAATCTAGAGATTGGAAGTTTTCCCGCCAGATGTTCCATAATTGCGTTTGCTATTCCTAAATTTCCCTCTGCATTTTCAAAATCTATTGGATTTACTTTGTGTGGCATTGCACTTGATCCAACTTCACCTTCTTTGATTTTTTGTTTAAAATAATCCATCGAAATGTAGGTCCATACATCTCTAGAAAAATCGATAAGGATATTGTTTATGCGTTTCCAGTTGTCTAAATGTGCAGCCATGAAATCGTATGGTTCAATTTGTGTGGTAAATTGAACACGACTTAATCCAAGTTGTTGATTGACAAAATTATTGGCAAATTCTATCCAATTGATTTCGGGATAGGCAATTTGGTGTGCATTGAAGTTTCCTGTTGCTCCACCAAATTTAGCAGTGTACGGAATGCCTTTTAACGTTTCAATTTGTGATTCCAAACGACTTACAAATACCCACCACTCTTTACCCAAGGAAGTTGGAGAGGCTGGTTGTCCATGTGTTTTTGCCAACATGGGTTGATTTTCCCATGATTTTGCTTGGTTTTTTAATGCATTGACTACTGCAATTAACTTTGGTAATATTTCATTTTCAACAGCATTTTTCATGCTCCAAGGAATTGACGTATTGTTAATGTCCTGCGAAGTCAACCCAAAATGTACCCACTCTTTGTAATAGTTAAGTCCTAAATTTTCCAACTTTGCTTTTACAAAGTATTCAACCGCTTTTACATCGTGGTTGGTTGTTTTTTCTATCTCTTTTACCGATTGAATTTCTTCAATGGTTAAGTTCTTAGCCCAATTACGCAATTCAACTGATTTATCCATTAACATGCCAAAATCTGAACCGCGAAGTGCTACATGAGATAAAGCTATTAAATACTCAACCTCTACACGAACCCTGTATTGAATTAATCCAGCTTCTGAAAAATATTGAGATAAGTTTTGTGTTGATTTTCTATATCTACCATCTATAGGACTAACTGCCGACAATTCATTCAATAACATTCTACAAAGTTACAATTTAATGTTTAATTCTAAAACACATTTTAACCGGAAATTAATCCTTTTTATAAGCAATTCACCATAAAAAAAGCCTCAAATTTTGAGGCTTTTTTATCATTATGATTTTGGTTTTGGAATAGGTACTGGTTTGATTCCAGGAAGCGGCTTCTTTGGTATGTTGATTGAAGGTTGTTCAGGATTTGGAAAACGAGAATTCGATGGGTAACTCTCTATCGTAGAATTCTTTTTATAATCGGGATTGAATGGTTCTGCATCCATCTCTGACTGTTTTTGTGGGGTTCTTGGGGTTGTGTTTGTTGATGTTTTGGGACAGCAAGGACAAGGGTATGTATTGCTATTAATTTCATCTTCATTCACCCAAGTAGTATCAGAATGTGCTTCCCTAATTACCTTTTTTGTATGTGAACGCTCGCTTAAATTGAATAAGAAACCAATCTTTAACTGGTTTAAATTCATACTTTCGGTTCTTTTATTCAATACATATTGCCAGCTATTCATTTTACTTTCATTCAAATCAACCAAATTCAAATCACCACCGGCAATGACTTTGTAAGTTGTAACAATGCTCGTCACTTTTGACAATTTAATTCGAACTCCAATCTCTGGTGCCACATAAACGGATCCTGTTACGTCCACATTGTCTGAATTTTGATTTTCGTAATCTTTGAGCGTTACAAATGTTTCTGAATTTTGAGAAGTGCTGTACCATTTAACTCCCGCATTGATTCCTACAAAAGGATAAAATGGTCCGATTTTGTATTCATACCTCGCAAATGCATATAACTGAGGACTTAAAACAGATAAATATGTTTTTGCACTATCTTGATTTACGGTATTCAATAGGGTGGTTACTGATTTCCCTTCTCCTTGAAATGTCATTGAAAATCCACCTCCCCAGTTGATTGAACCGAATGGATTTTGTTGCTTTAACTGGTTTCCTGACATGAAATAAATATTAAATCCTCCAGCTCTCTGATAATGATTATTTACATCCCAATCTAATTTCTTGTTGAATTTATCTTGTTGGTAATCAATACCTAAAGCGAATCCAGTTACATATGGATCATCATGATAGGTGTATTGATATTCAGCTGGGTATTGATTTACCACCATTCTTTTTTTGAGGGACTTTGACTTGGTAGAATCTTGGGCAGTTACTGCAGCAAATTGTGTGCATAATCCCAATAGAACAATAATATATAGCTTAATTTTCATGTTTAGTTGTGTTGAAATACATCAAAATTACGGATATCCCCCAAAAATGAGAAAAAAAATGTGAGAATGATTCTTAAAAATGCGAATTATAATTCAAGTTTGAGAAACCTACCGGTGTGACTTGTTGCATGTTTTGCAATGATTTCTGGAGGTCCCTCAACTAAAATTTGCCCACCACCCGAACCACCTTCAGGTCCTACATCTATCACCCAATCTGCAACTTTAATTACGTCCATGTTGTGTTCAATTACAATAACGGTATTTCCTTTGTCTGTTAATGTTTGCAACACACCCAAGAGTTGTTTAATGTCATCAAAATGCAATCCTGTGGTAGGTTCATCTAACAAATACAATGTTTTACCGGTATCTCTTTTGCTGAGTTCAGTTGCAAGTTTTACCCGTTGAGCTTCTCCACCGCTGAGCGTTGTGCTACTTTGGCCCAGGGTAATATACCCTAATCCAACATCGTTCATGGTGTTAATTTTTCTTGCTATAAGGGGAATTGATTCAAAAAATTCCACGGCCTGAGAAATAGGCATTTCTAGAACATCAGAAATGCTTTTACCCTTGTATCTTACCTCTAATGTTTCTCGGTTATACCGCTTTCCTAAGCAAATATCACATTCAATTTCTACATTGGGTAAAAAGTTCATTTCGATCACTTTTCGGCCACCACCTCCGCAACCTTCACAACGACCGCCTTTTACGTTGAAACTAAAACGGCCCGGTTTATATCCCCTGATTTTTGCTTCTGGTAGGTTGGTGAATAAATTTCGAATTTCCTGGAAAACACCAACGTAAGTAGCAGGGTTACTTCTTGGTGTTCTTCCAATTGGACTTTGATCTATGCGTATTACCTTATCGATATGTTCTAATCCAGAGATAGAATCATAGGGTAGTGGTCTGTATTGAGATCCATATACTTTACTATGAACCAGCGGATATAAGGTTTCATTGATGAGGGTAGATTTTCCACCACCACTCACTCCTGAAATACATACCAAATTTCCAATGGGTATTTTAATATTAACATTTTTGAGATTGTTTCCACGTGCACCTTTCAGTTCAATGAAATCACCCGTTTGTTTTCTTCTGATGCTTGGAACAGGTATTGATTCTGTTCCCTTTAAATATTTTGCTGTTGTGGTAGCCGATTCTACGAATTGTTCAACTGTTCCACTCGCCACAATTTCACCACCTCGTTTACCAGCATGGGGGCCAATTTCCACCAACCAATCACTAGCCATCATCATGTCTTTGTCGTGTTCAACAACCAAAACAGAATTTCCTAAATCACGCAATTCTTTTAATGAATTGATGAGTTTTTCATTGTCTCTTTGATGCAATCCTATAGATGGCTCATCTAAAATATACAGAACATTCACCAATTTGGATCCAATTTGAGTGGCCAATCTAATTCTTTGAGCCTCACCACCACTGAGTGTTTTTGCTGGGCTGTTCAATGATAAATATCCCAATCCAACACCATTTAAGAAGGATAATCGGTTTCCAATTTCTTTTAAAAGTTCGTTGGCAATAATTTTTTGACGTTCTGTTAGATTGTCATGAACATTCACAACCCAATCGTGAAGTTCATCGATGTTCATTCTAGACAGCTGTGCAATATTTTTATCCGCAATTTTTATGTGTAGGGCCTCTATTTTAAGTCTGTCACCATTGCAAACTTTGCAAGTAGATTGATGGATAAATTCTTCAGCCCACTGACGCATTTTATCGTCATCAGACTCATAATAGCTCTCAGAAACTATGTTTACAACGCCTTTGTAATTTGTTTCCCAAGATTTTTTCTTCCCATCGGCACCTGTTTGTGTTACAGGTATAGATTCTTCAATTCCGTATAAAACTGCGTTTAATTGAGATTCTGTTAGTTTTTCAATTGGATCGGCTAAACTAAAATCTAAATATTTTGCCAAAGCTCTCAATTGCATGAATGTCCAATTTTCTCTCAATTCCCCCAATGGAATAATTCCGCCTTTGTTGATGGATTTCTTTTTATCGGGAATAATGAACTCCATATTCACTTCACCAATTTCGCCCAATCCCTCACAAGCTTTGCAAGCACCATAAGGAGAATTAAAGGAAAACATATTGGGTTGTGGTTCATCGTAACTGATGCCACTTTCTGGATCCATTAAAAATTTACTATAAGGAAATTCTTTTTCGTTAGAATCAAGAATGGTAAAGTAACCATCGCCAGCTTTCATGGCTGTTTTAATGGTGTCTTGTAGTCTTTGGGTTGATACTTTCTTAATTTCAAGACGGTCTACAATAATCTCAATATCATGAATTTTGTATCGGTCTAATTGCATACTCGGTGTGATTGTCATCACTTTTTGATCAACCCTTACCTTTGTATAACCCTTCTTTTTTATTTGTTCAAATAACTCTCTGTAATGTCCTTTTCTTGCTTTAATAACAGGTGCTAAAATTGAAACTTTTTGACCATCGAATTTATCAACAACCGCTTGAAGAATCTGTTCCTCAGAAAGTTTTACCATTTTAGCCCCACTTACATGTGAAAATGCTTCACCAGCGCGAGCAAAAAGCAATCTGAAGAAATCATAAACCTCTGTAACTGTTCCTACCGTGCTTCGTGGATTTCTAGAAACCGTTTTCTGTTCAATTGAAATAACAGGTGAAAGTCCTTTGATTTTGTCAACATCCGGACGTTTCATGTCGCCAATAAACTGCCTGGCATAGGCCGAAAAACTTTCCAAATATCGTCTTTGTCCCTCAGCAAATATCGTATCAAATGCCAAACTACTTTTCCCGGATCCAGATAACCCAGTGAATACAACCAGTTTTTGCCTTGGGATGGATAAATCCACATTCTTCAGGTTGTGTTCTCTTGCTCCAATTATCTCAATTTGAGGCTCTTCTGAATCAGGAAGATGGATGTCGTTTGGAACAGTTTTCATAAAAATGCAAAAATAAGGAACATTTGTACCATTATAAAGGTTTCCATTAAAAATACATGAAATATTCGTTGCAATTTTCGCCAAATTCCAAAACCAACAACTCTATTGACTATTTTTGCGAATATGATTGTCAAAATTCGAGAATATTATCAAAATCAACCATTCAAATTCATCCTCTTTGTTGGACTCTTGTTTCGCTTGATTGCAGCCATTTTCTCAGAGGGATTTGCCTTTCAAGACGATCATTTCTTAGTGATAGAAATTGCCCAACATTGGGTTGATGGAATTCCCAATGAATGGTTGCCGGCTTTTGGTGCCAAAATACCAAGTGGGCACAGCCTATTTTATGCAGGATTGCATTATTATTTATTTGTTGTTTTGAAATTTTTCGGTATCGTGAATCCAGAAATTAAAATGTTAATTGTAAGGTTGATACATGCTTTTTACAGTTTGAGCATTGTTTATTTAGGCATAAAAATTACCCAAAAAATTTCTTCAAATGCAAATGCAATTACAGTAGGGTGGTTGCTGAGTGTTTTCTGGATTTTTCCACTTTTATCTGTGCGCAATTTGGTTGAAATGGTATCCATTCCGCCTTTGATGTTTGCCCTTTATATTTTACTAAAATACAAGGAAAATTGGAATTGGAAAATCATTTTCATTGCTGGTTTTATCGGTGGAATTTCATTTTCATTTAGATTTCAAACCATACTCATTTTGGGAGGATTAGGCTTGGTATTATTGATTCAAAAAGAATGGCTCAAAACATTGTTTTTTGGATTGGGTGTTATCTTGAGTTTAATTATTTTTCAGGGATTGGTTGACTTTTTAGTTTGGGGGAAACCTTTTGCGGAATTCATAGAATATACCAATTATAACTTACACCATTCCGCTGAATATCCCAATGGTCCTTGGTATAATTATACCTTGCTTATTCTAGGTTTGTTTATTTTGCCTTTAAGTTTGTTTCTGTTTTGGGGCAATATTTTTAAATTTAGAAAATATCTGCTCCTAACTTTACCAATCGCTATTTTCTTTATTTTTCATTCTTACTTTCCCAATAAACAAGAAAGATTTGTACTTACTATGTTTCCAATTTTTATTGTAGTAGGTATTGTTGGATGGAATGAATTTAAACAAAATAGTAAATGGTGGAGTACCAAATCGGGTTTTTATCAAAAGTCTTGGAAATTTATCTGGATGATGAATGCCGTTTTATTGCTTGTTTTAACACCTTCTTCCACCAAAATTAGCAAGCTAAGGGCCATGAACTATTTCCGTGAAAGGGGAGGTGTTGAGTATTTTGTTTTAGAAACCACTCACATGTGGGGTTCAGTATTGATGCCTCGTTTTTACCACGGTGTATGGAACAATTATTATACAATTAGACAAGATTATGGAGCAAAAGAATTGTTTGAATCACTGAAAGCTGAAAATAAACCTATGCCTTCACATATTATTTTTGCTGAACCCAAAAATCTCGATGAGAGAATCCAAATTGTTCGTTCAAATGTAAAAAACCTTTTTTTTGAAAAGAGAGTTGAATCCAGTTATTTAGACCGTTTTATGGTATGGATAAATCCCGTAAATGTGAATCAAACCTATTACATTTATAGAATTGAATATTAATTTTTTTTTGAGGGACGTTGACCTACCAGCTACCTCCTGCGCCGCCGCCATCGAAGCCGCCGCCGCCGCCAAATCCGCCCCAAGAACTTCCGCCGGAATCTGAACTAGAACCAAATCCATTTCCAAATCCGGTACCAAAAAATATCGGTGGAGAATAAAATCCACTACGCGTGAATCCGCCGCCATTTCCTCGTTTTCGGAACAATAGAATTAAAAATATGATGATTAATGGAATAACAAATTTGGGAAATTTTGTTTTTTTCTTTTTGATTGCTTTTCCTTGAAATTCTCCATGAAGTGCATCCGCATAAGCATTTACTGTATTTAAAATCCCACTAAAATAATTACCTGCTTTTAATCCAGGAACCAAGTACTCCCTTTCAATTTCACCCACTAAACCATCATTTAATTTGCCCTGAGCACCAGTACCAACCATCGTGTAATACTTGTGGTCATTTACGGAAATGTAGAGCAAAATTCCATTGTTTAAGTCCTTTTGTCCAATTTGCCAACCACGCGAAATAAATAATGCCCTATCAAATACATCAATCCCATTTAAATCAGATTCTATTAGCACTGCAATTTGAGTGGATGTGGTGTCTTCATAAGCCAATAATACACGTTCAATTTCAATCAGTTGCTCGGCATTAAGCACGCCCGCTAAATCATAAATGTGTTTTGGTTGACCCGAAATATTAGGAAGTTGTTGCTCCGAAAAAGCAAAAGTCAGTGTCCCTAAAAAACAATAAGCAAGAAAAAAGAGTTTTTTAATCATGTGTAATTTCGTCGGACAATTCATTTGGATTTTCATCCATTGAAGGAAAGAAATTTGCTAGTTGTTTGCCGGCCAATTCAACTCCAGAGATAATTCCTTGAGTAATATTAGATGTTTTAATTGTTTGAATCATGACCTCTTTAACAGCCTCCCAGAATTCATTCCCCACATGCTGATGAATGCCGATATCGCCAATGATGGCAATTTCGTTTGAGGTTAGTCTAAGGAAAATAAGAACGCCATTTCTGTTTTGGGTTTGATTCATTTTTAAGTCTAAAAATGTATTTTGTGCTTCTTGCATCAACCCAATTTTGGATTTTTTTGATGTGTAATGAACCCTAATTTCCGCCGAAGTATTATTTTCAGCTTCTTTGATTGCTTTGACAATCAAAGAAGCTTCAATTTTTTCAACAGGACAAGAAAAATGCAACCACGGAAGCATTGATTTATTCTTTATCGTAAATTTTATCTAAGTCAGGAGCATTTTCTGCACCGGCTTTAGCAGTGAACGCAGCCTTTGTAGAGAATCCAAAGATACCCGCAAAAATGTTACTCGGAAATCTACGTACAGATTTGTTGTATTTCATGACTTTGTCATTGAAATCGCTTCTAGCTGTGCCGATACGATTTTCGGTTCCTGCCATCTCATCCGACAATTTTGCAAACTGAGGAACTGATTTTAATTCAGGATATTGTTCAGCCACAACCATAAGTCGACTCAAACTTCCTGACATTGCTTGTGAGGCTTTGGCTTGCGCGGTTTCGAAGGCCTTTAACTGATCTTCTGTTAAATTTGAGGCGTCAATTTTAACGCTTGTTGCCATGGCTCTAGCTTCGATAACATCTTTCAAGATCTTATCTTCAGTTTTGGCCGCTTTTAGAACTGTTTTAGCCAAATTTTCAATCAAGTCATAGCGACGTTGGTATTGAGTTTCAACATTGCTCCAAGCAGTTTGAACTTCAACATCAGAATCAACCAATGAATTGTAGCTGCCTCTAACCCAAAAGAAAAGAATCACTAAGATTCCTCCAATAATGTACCATTTAAGATTTTTGTTGTTCATAATTTCGTAGTTCAAATATAGAACTAAACTGATTTACAAGTATAGAGTTTACTTCGAACATATCAATTTTCTCGTTCAATTCTTTTTCCATACTCGTAACTCCTTTGTCAACTATCCCACAAGGCACAATATGGTTGAACATATTCAAATCAGTGTTTACATTCAATGCAAGTCCATGCATAGACACATATCGGCTGCATTTGATGCCAATTGCCGCGATTTTACGTTCAGTTGGTTTTCCTATGTCCAACCATACCCCAATACGGTCTTTTATTACGCCGGCTTCAATGTTGTAATGTTTTAACGTTTGTATGATTGCAAGTTCAATGTTTGCAACAAATTGTTTGATTCCGATTTTGAGTTGTTCAAGATCAAAAATTGGATAAACCACCAATTGACCTGGTCCGTGATAAGTAATATCGCCGCCTCTTTCTATTTCAAATGTTTCGGCACCTATACTTTTTAAGAAATTTTCATTGACCAATAGGTTGTTTTTTTCTGCATGCTTTCCCAATGTGTATACGTGATTGTGTTCAACTGATATCAAATGGTGAATTGGTTGTTTGCCATTTTGCTTTTTTTCTATGGCATTTTCAAACAAATCTCTTTGAATTTCAAGTGTTTGTCCATAATCTTCTCTCATTAATTGGCGAAAAATGCAAAAATTCATGTCGCAAATTTACGCGAGAATCGAAGTGTTTGGAAAATTTGTGATTCATGAAGATTAATTTTACAAATAATTATGGCAATTCAACAAATAAATGGACAAATAGGTGAGTTTTTGGCTGCTAAGTGGTTGCATAGGCAAGGCTATGAAATAAATAAAATCAATTATCGAGTGGGACATTTAGAAGTGGATATTGTGGCATCCGATGGTAAAAATTGGATCTTTGTTGAGGTAAAAACCAAAACATTTACAAATTTTTTACATCCTGAAAATTCAGTTGATAAAACTAAAAGATGTAATTTAATTAAAGCGGCTCAAAAATTCAAGGCTCAACACAAAGATAGTAAGAGTGTTAGGTTTGATATCGTGTCAGTAATATTGGTAGATTACGGCGTTCAGATGGTGCATTTTAAAGATGCCTTTTTTCCCATCCAACCAACGAAAATTCATCGAAAATCGTCTTCTTATTTGCACCACCATGGTTCATATAATCAATAATTCACTTTAATTTGCAGTAGAATGAGAAAAATTTTAACAATTCTTAGTATCTCTTTGTTGGGTCAAACCGTAAATGCGCAACATAGTCATTGTGCATCCGATGAATATTACCACCAACAATTGAAAAATAACCCAAGTTTAAAGCAAGCCGAGCAAGAATATAACGAGAAAATTTTAGCACAAATGAACAGTAAGAGCGTTGAAAAACGAGCTACTGTTTACACCATTCCGGTGGTTTTTCATGTGATTCATACAAATGGCCCTGAAAATATCTCTAGGGAACAAATTTTGGATCAAATTCGAGTACTCAATGAAGATTTTAGCTATACAAATGCCAATAAAACCGCGTTGAGATCTCAATTTTCATCTGTAGCTGGAGCTGCGGATATCAAATTTGCATTAGCTTCAATTGATCCAAATGGAAATTGCTTCGACGGGGTGAATCGAATTTATTCTTCAGATGGTGTAGATATGAGCATGACCACCGAAAAAGTGAAGTATTTGGCCTATTGGAATTATAAGAAGTATCTCAATATTTGGGTTGTAACAAACATAACTGATGGATCTAGTAGTTCCGGAACTGTATTAGGATATGCTGTTTTCCCATGGATGGCTTCAACTTCGAGAGACGGTATTGTGGTGAGGCATGATAATGTAGGAACCATTGGGACCGCTGCAAATGGCGATGGTGGTAGAACTTTAACACATGAAATTGGCCATTATTTGGGATTGTATCATACCTTTCAAGATGGTTGTGCTGGTGGAGATCAATGTGATGATACCCCTCCTGTAAATGGAACTTTTACCAATGCTAGCTGCCCTGCAAACGGCAATTCTTGCGACAATGATGTTCCTGATTTACTAGATATGTGGGAAAATTACATGGATTATTCAAACGGCAAATGCATGGCAGCCTTCACAAACAAACAAATTGCACGTATGAGATCTTGGATTACACAAAGTCCTCGTAACAATTTAATTTCCGCGGCTAATTTATTGGCAACGGGAGTAACCACATCGGCTGTTACACCTGTGGCGAACTTTACAGCATCCGCAACTACCATTTGCGCTGGTCAATCTGTAACATTTAGTGATTTATCTTGTAAAGGCACCCCAACGGTAAGGTCATGGACGCTAACTGGTTCGTCATCTCCGTCATCTACACAAACAAATCCAACAGTGGTTTATCAAACTCCTGGAAAATACACGGTTTCGTTGATGGCGCAGAATGCAAATGGCTCTAATACGTTAACAAAAAACAATTACATCACGGTATTGCCTGCATTGGGAGCCGGTATTCCATATTATGAAGAAGGATTTGACAACGATGATCCAATTGCAAACAATACATTGGCACATTTTTCACCGGTGGGCACTCAGTTCCAAATTACATCAACTGCGGGTTATAAGAGTACTAAGTCATTTGTAGCTCCAATTAACACCGGATCTACGCCAGGTAAAGTTTATAGTTTTACAACTCAAAGTTTTGATATCACAAAAATTCCAGCTACTCCTTCTCCAAAATTCACCTTTTATGTGGCTTATGCTATGTCGGCGGTTGATGTTACAGAAACGGCAAGGATCTACGCTTCAACAGATTGTGGTGGTAGTTTTAAACAAATTTGGGAGCGTTCAGGTACTGGTTTAACCTATGCAACAAGCGCACCATATACCAATAATTTCAAACCTACGCTTGAAACCCAATGGAAGCGTTTTGGAATAGGTTCTTTATCATCAATTGGCTATGGAACAGCACAAAACGTTATTTTTAGAATTGATGTAGTGAGCGCAGGGGGAAATCCAGTTTATATAGACAATATCAATTTGAGTCAATACTTAGCTGGTGTAAATCACATTGCTAAGGAAAATATCAATGTAAAGGTTTATCCCAATCCTGCAGTTGGAAAAGCTACTGTACAACTTGAAAATGCAATCAATATTCAAAACGGTAAAATAGTGTTATTAGACATGTCAGGCAGAGTTGTTTCTCTTGTTCATGAGGGACGATTAACAATCGGTAAAAATGAATTTGAGGTTAAGCATCCAAACAATGAAGCATTTGGATTGTATATTTTATCTATTCAAACGGAAGTAGGGAATCTTTCTCAGCCGTTAATCTTTTCAGCAGAATAATATAATGAAGAATTTAGTCATCGTTGAGTCACCAGCAAAAGCAAAAACCATCGAAAAGTTTTTGGGTCCAGATTTTTTTGTAACATCTAGTCGTGGACACATTCGTGATTTGGCATCAGGGAATAATGCCATTGATATTGAAAATGGGTTTAAGCCAAAATATGAGGTTTCAGATGATAAAAAGACCTTAGTGAAAGAACTCAAAAGATTGGTATCTACTGCTGAAACAGTATGGTTAGCAACGGACGAGGACCGGGAGGGAGAAGCCATCAGTTGGCATTTGTATGATGAATTGAAATTAAAACCAAACAATACAAAAAGGATTGTATTCAATGAAATTACGAAACCTGCAATTTTGAATGCCGTTGCCAACCCGCGTGGAATTGATAATTATTTGGTGGATGCTCAGCAAGCGAGAAGGGTTTTGGATCGTTTGGTTGGATTTCAGTTGTCGCCGGTGTTGTGGAAACGGGTTAAACCATCATTAAGTGCTGGTCGTGTGCAATCTGTGGCTGTGAGGCTTGTAGTTGAAAGAGAGCGTGAAATCAATGATTTTAAAACCAACAGTGATTTTAAAATAACCTGCATTTTTAAAAATAAAAATGGTAAAAATTTGAAAGCTGAATTAGCTAAAAGGTTTAAAACTGAAGCTGAAGCTCAAGCTTTTTTAGAAAATATAAAAGATGCTGAATTTAAAGTTGAAAATCTAGAAGTTAAACCAACTTTCAGAAATCCAGCACCTCCATTTACCACCTCTACTTTACAGCAGGAAGCTTCAAGAAAATTGGGTTATGATGTTACACGTACCATGCAATTGGCTCAAAAGTTGTATGAAAACGGACATATTTCCTACATGAGAACAGACTCTGTGAATTTGAGTCAAACCGCTATTGCTGCCGCAAAAGAAGAAATTATTAGTGAATATGGTGAGAAATTTTCACAAACCAGAAATTTTAATACAAAAAGTGAAAATGCTCAAGAAGCCCATGAGGCTATACGTCCTACCTATTTTAACAACAGAAACTCTGGAGCTGATCCGCAACAGAAAAAGTTGTATGAATTGATTTGGAAGCGCGCAATTGCCTCTCAAATGGCAAAAGCAGAACTTGAAAAAACAATCATTACCATCACCAATAACAAAAATTCAGAAATTTTCAAAGTTGAAGGCGAAGTTATCAAATTTGAAGGTTTTTTAAAGGTTTATTTGGAAAGTACAGATGACGAAGATGAAGATTCTGAAAATTCTGTATTACCCGCAGTTGACATTCATGAGAAATTGACAGCAATGGAGGTTTTAGCTGCTGAAAAGTTTGCCAAAAGTGCTCCTAGATATACAGAAGCTTCTCTGGTGAAAAAACTTGAAGAATTGGGTATTGGAAGACCTTCTACTTATGCTCCAACCATTCAAACAGTTCAGAAAAGAGGCTACGTAGTTTCTGAAACCCGCCAAGGTTCTAAACGCAGTGTGGTTCAATTATCCCTCAAAAACAATCAAATTGAGCGAAGTATGATTGAAGAGAATTTTGGATTTGAAAAAAACAAATTATTTCCTACAGACATTGGAATGGTTGTTACTGATTTCTTACTTGAGAATTTTCATGAAATTATGGATTATGGATTTACGGCATCTGTAGAAAAAGAATTTGATGAGATTGCGAGAGGTCTAAAAGGTTGGCAATCAATGATTGGTGATTTTTACACCCCATTTTCGGCAAGTGTAGAACTAACAACAGTTGGCGGACAAAGAGCAACAGGTGAGAGAATTTTAGGCAAAGATCCTGAAACGGGTTTTGATGTGATAGTTCGTTTAGGCAGGTATGGCGCCTTGGTACAACTTGGGTCAAAAGAAGAAACTGAAACTCCAACATTCGCGAGCCTTCTTGCGAATCAAAGCCTAGAAACCATTCAATTGGATGAAGCTTTGCAATTATTCAAGCTTTCTAAGCAATCAATGACCTATAAAGGTGAGCCTGTAACGGTTGGAAAAGGGAAATATGGTCCATATGTAAAATACCAGGATAAATTTTACAGTTTACCTGCAGGTTCAAACATTTTGGAATTTACAAATGAGAATGTAATTGCATTTTTTGATGATTACTTCAGTAGACCACAATTGCCAAGAGATATTGGAGATTATAAAGGAGAACATTTAACTGTAAACAAGGGTAGATTTGGTCCATATATCAAATTTGGTGACTTATTCGTGTCATTGGCGAAAGGAGATGATCCGTTCACAATTACATTAGAAAGAGCAATCGAGTTGTGCGATGCAAAAGCAATTAGCGAAGCTAGTAAAGTTTTAAAAACCTTTGAACAAGACTCTAACATTCAAATTTTAAATGGTCGTTATGGGGCTTACATAAAATTTGGCAAAGACAATGTTAAAATCCCTTCAAACACAGAATGGCAAAACTTGACCTATGAAAATGTAATTGAAATTATTAAAAGTCAAGCACCGGCTCCAACAGCGAAAAAAACAACGGCTAAGAAGACTGTAACTAAAAAAGCAACTACCTCAAAAGCATCCACTAAATCTAAAAAATAATCTTGTGACAAGCGATTCTCAATTGAGAGCCATGATTCAACTTCTTGACGATGATGATCAGGAAGTTTTGAATATCGTAGAACAAAAATTTTTAGAATTGGGTGAAACCATCGTTTCTGATTTAGAGCAAATATGGCTCAACAATGATTACCCGTTGTTGAATCAGAAAATTGAAACAGTTTTAAAGAATATCCAACAGAATTTACTTCGATCAGAGGTAAATGACTGGATATTAACGGAAAATACAAGTCCTTTGTCGGCATGGATTTTGGCGAGTAAGATTCAATATCCGGGACTGAAATACGAAAATGTGAAAGCACAATTGAATCAAATTAAAATTGATGCTTGGGTAATGTTATCGAGTGTTCAAAACCCGTATGACCAAATTGGAATATTAAATTATATTTTATTTGAAAAATATGGGTTTAGGGGGAACAATGAAAATTATCATTCTCCAGAGAATTCTATATTGCCCAGAGTGCTAGAAACGAAAAAAGGTAATCCTATTAGTCTGGCAATCTTGTATTTAACCATTGCCCAAGATTTAGGTATTCCCATTTTTGGGGTTAATTTACCTCAACATTTCGTTTTAGCTTATTGTACATTAAAATCAACGCCCAATGAGTTTGGTGTGGTTGCAAAGAATAAACTTCTGATTTCGGATATTGATTCGGTTGATTTTTATGTAAATCCCTTCAGTAATGGGCAGATTTTCAACAAAGAAAGCATAGATGCATTTCTGAAAGTTATAAGGGTAGAACCACAAAACAATTTCTATTTTCCGTGTTCAACAATGGATATTTTCAAACGAATTTTGCGGAATTTACATTTTGCGTACAGTGAGCAACATGAATTTGATAAACAAAACGACGTATTGGATTTGATGAAACTAATTGGTTTGCAAATGAATACGGATGAAATGAATGATGAGGAAGAATAAAATCTTTCTGTAGTTTGAATAAATTTGTGGTTGCAAATAAAATTGTCGAAATTTGCAAATTAATATTATGGCAGAAAAACCAATTCTAATGCCCAAAATGGGTGAGAGTATTGCAGAAGCAACTGTAATTCGCTGGCTAAAAAACGTAGGTGAAAGAGTCGAAAAAGATGAACCTATTGTTGAAATTGCAACCGATAAAGTTGATAGCGAAATCCCAAGCACCGAAGCAGGTATACTAGTGAAACAACTCTACCAAGATGGAGATGTTGTAAAAGTAGGAGAAGCTGTTGCTATGATAGATTCAGAAGCCTCAGGAGCACCAGCTCCAGTGGTGGCGGAGTCCACTCCTAAAATTGAACCCGTTGCAACGCCTCAATTGGCTGCTCAAAATATTGAAAATGAAATTGCTCAAATTGCGCAAACTCACGTTCACACAAATTCTGTAGAAGGTAGATTTTACTCTCCTTTGGTATTAAACATTGCGCGTGAAGAAGGTATCTCTATGGCTCAATTGGAACAAGTACCAGGCACAGGTAAAGAGGGTCGTGTTACCAAGGCCGATATTTTGAATTTTGTACAAAATAAATCCAATGTTGCTCCTGCTGCACCTGCAAATACTTCATCTAGCATTGCTGCAACAACAGTTACCCCAGTTCAGGAACCCGTTGTTAAATCTGAACCCAAAGCTGCTGTTAGCCTTGGCGCCGGAGACGAAGTAATAGAAATGGACCGTGTACGTAAACTTATCGCCGATCATATGGTGATGAGTAAACGCGTGAGTCCACACGTTACGAGTTTTGTAGAAGCAGATGTAACGAATTTGGTGAATTGGAGAAATAAAATTAAAGATTCTTTCAAAAAGAGGGAAGGTGAGAATATCACGTTCACTCCAATATTTATACAAGCCATTGCTAAAGCAATCAAAGATTTCCCAATGATTAACGTTTCTGTTGAAGGTGATAACAAAATTATCAAAAAGAAAAACGTGAATGTAGGGATGGCCGTTGCACAACAAAATGGTAATTTGATAGTACCTGTAATTAAAAATGCAGATACAATGAATCTTTTGGGTATTACCCGCGTTGTAAATGATTTGGCTGCAAGAGCTAGGGTGAACAAATTAACCCCCGATGAAATACAAGGTGGTACATATACTGTAACCAATGTTGGATCATTTGGCAATGTTATGGGAACCCCAGTAATCAATCAGCCACAAGTTGCAATTATGGCAGTTGGAGCAATTCGTAAGAAACCTGCTGTAATTGAAACTGAATTTGGTGATGTTATTGCCATTCGCCACATGATGTACTTGAGCCATTCATACGATCACCGTGTGGTTGATGGTGGTTTAGGGGGTATGTTTGTGCGTAAAGTTGCCGATTACCTTGAACAATGGGATGTAAATACTGAGATTTAATTCTCAGTATTTCATTATATTGCGCCAATTCGCTATGGAAAATAAAATCAATCGATTGGCCACTCTTTTTGCTATTTTATTTCTTTTTGTAGCCTCTTTTCATATTTTGGTGGAGTTATTACCCGCTAATGTACATCTATACAATGTTTTGAACCATCAAACAGTGGTGAACATTGGTGAGGAATATGATATTCGCGACAATAATAGAAACTCTGTTTTTGTTCAATGCTTAGATTCGGTAGATAAACAATTGAAAATCATCCAAGTGGAAGTAGATGAAGATGTTTACTTTAGGCTTAAAGAAGGAGATTCCTTGTATCTTTATTTTACCCCTTTTAAAAATGAAGCCAGAGCACTATTGGATCAACATTTACCTGAATTTTATCAAATAAAAAATCCAGCAGATTTTCATTACAGTTTGCAAATTAAATATTTCATTTTGCCTGGAGTTGTGATTATTTTATCGTTACTCGTGGTTTTCTTGAATTATTTTGAAATTAAATTAGCCTTGTTTATGTTCGATGTCATTGTTTTAATGGTTCTTCAATGGTTCAATCCATAAAATATTGCATTAAACAACCTTTATATTGGGTTTATACGGCCATTGCAATCCTGGCACTTAGTAAACAATTGTATCAAGAATCAATATTGATCGATTCAATTGAATACTTAAAAAAATCACATTTTCTTTTTGTAAATTGGTTCGAAGTCAATGTCCCTCAAGAAAGAATTTTGGAGCCTTTGAGAAGAACAATTGGATATCCATTTGTTTTATTTTGCCTGAAATACAATCATTTAGGTATGTATTTTTTGCAATTACTATTAACGCTGATGATTCCAATATTGATGCATCAATTAACTCTGAGGCTGAATTATTTTAAACAAATATGGAATATTTCCATGTTGATTTTAATCACTTTCCCATTGCAATTTTATTATTCCGCCTTCCTTATGCCCGAAATTTGGGTCCAATTCTTTTTGCTTTTATGGGTATTGTCTATTTTTGAGGGACATAAAATTTTGGGACCTATTTGTTTGACAGTCTTGATATTATTCAAGCCAGTATTTATTATTTTGTTACCGATTCCCATTTTATTGGCATTGAATAAATCACGGAAAATTTCATTTTTTGATGGTTTTCCCATTTTGGTAATTTCATGTTTCTTGCTATTGAATAAATACCAATATGGCGTATATGCTTATTCATCAGTTGGTTATACAAATGCGTATGATTATAACCGCAAGAAATATCTACTTGTAAAAACCAATGATGTAAATAAAGTGGATAAGCTTTATGAAAAAGAAAGTCAAGAAATCAATCAGTACAAACGTACTGATTTCGAAGGAATTATAGAATATTTAAACGCTAAAACCACTCCAATCTTATTAGATCCTGTGTATTGGTTGGTTCATATCAAAGGAACATTGGCCACATATTTTGATCCAGGTAGGTATGATGCTATGGTTTTTTTTAATTGGGATAAAACAAGTGGATTTATGGGTGTTAATAATGGACATTCTCAAAAACATTTACCCTTGTATCAATGGGTATATATTGGCTTTTTTGCAATATTATCATTGTTGAAAATGGGTCTTTCGCTATTTGCGTTATTTCAATGGCGTGGATATGGCGAAATTCGATTAATGGTGGTCATTATTCTGTTTTTAACATTTATGGCGGGTCCAGTAGGTTCTGCACGTTATTTAATGCCACTTTATCCAATTTTGGCATACCTTGGGGCCTTGGGGTATTTTTCAATGCGTAAACAATTGTCAAAATGAAAGTTTTACTCATAAGCGACAATCACGGATATTGGGATCAGGGGCTGTTGAAACATGTTGAATGGGCTGATGAGGTTTGGCATGCCGGAGATTGGCTCAATTTGGCTTTACATAACGAAATATTCAAATTGGGTAAGCCAATTCGGGGAGTTTTTGGAAATGTAGATGGTACAGATGTCAAGGGTTGGTATAACCTTCACAATAAATTCACTATTGATGGAATCAAATTCTGGATGACACATATTGGAGGAAAGCCGGGTAAATACAATCCCAAATTAATCAATTCTCTCAAAAACAATCCACCGGATGTATTTATTTGCGGTCACTCTCACATTCTATTGGTGAAAAAAGACCCTAGTTTTAACTTCCTATATATGAATCCTGGATCTTGTGGGCTACATGGATTTCATCAAGTTCGAACAGCAATTAGATTTCAAATAATTAATAATCAATTAACTGGCTTGGAAATAGTAGAATGGGATAAAAAATGTATGAATTTTGATTTGTATAGTTAATATTTTATTGTATATTTGCACTCCCGTTCTGAAAAGAATTATTGCCCAGGTGGCGGAATTGGTAGACGCGCTGGTCTCAAACACCTGTGAGCTAACACTCGTACCGGTTCGACTCCGGTCCTGGGCACTACTGTGAACAGAAAAATTTCTTTTCAAATCAATACAATCGACGGTCATTCAATGGCCGTCGATTTGTTTTTACCTGAGATCCCAGGAACTGAAAAACTTTCAACTTTGGTGTATTGTCATGGCTTTAAAGGCTTCAAAGATTGGGGCTTTGTCCCTCATTTAAATCAATTTTTAGTCACTGAAAATATGGCTATGATTACCTTTAATCATTCCCACAATGGAGTACTTGCCAGAGATTTTGATGATCTTGAATCTTTTGCCGACAATTCGGTTGGCCAAGAACTGCGAGATTTAGAATCCTTGGCAATGTGGATGGTAAATGAAGGTAAGGATGAATATGGATTAGATCCAGAAGCTATTCATTGGTTAGGACATAGTAGAGGAGGGGGGAATGTTCTCTTATTTGCAAAATTATTTCCAGATTATGTGAAAAAAGTAATCACATGGGCTGCTATAGATTCTTACCGACATATTTTGAGGGGGATTGATATGGAACAATGGAAAAATGAAGGTGTGGTTTATATTGATAATCAGAGAACCAAACAGAAAATGCCGTTGAATTATTTCATCTATCAAGAATTTATGGAAAATGAGCAGAAATATGATATCTTAAATGCTGCTCAAACTTTAACTAAGCCTCTGTTGGTGGTGCATGGTACAAATGATCAATCTGTTCCGTTTAAAGCTGCAGAAAATATCTATAATGCTTGCGCCCATAGCATTATGTATAAAGTTGATAATGGAGATCACACGTTCGGAGTAGCACATCCAATTGCCGGTTTGCAAGATGTAAACGAGGCTTTTTGGATGATGCTCGATAACACCCTAGAATTTATACAGGATGATGAAATTTAATGGCGTTTTGCCATTGCCCTTGTCAATCTGTCGTTTATAGCCCTACCAATTCCTTGGTCTGGAGACATTTCTATAAAGACTGTATCATATCCCTTTTGATCAAAATCCCTTAAGGTTGAAAATAACTTTGAGGCGGCCTCCACCAAATCATTGTTTTCGCTGAGATAAATTGGTTCGTGTGGAAATATCATATGGTTTTCAAAATACTTGCCTCTAGTGACGGGCGAAAAAAACAATATTTTAGGAATATTAGAAATATTTAATTTTATATTATTAATTAACAGTAATTTACAATACGGGGAATAATGTTGATCCAATTGTCCAGGGGCTTGTGGATTGCTATTCTGATTTACATTACAAGAAACTTTTCCAATAATTTCTTCTATTTTTTCTTGGGATATTCCACCTAATCTTAAAATTGTAGGATTCAATTCATTTTCAAAAGAAATAATGGTACTTTCCAAACCGACCTCACATGATCCGCCATCTAAAATATAGGGGATTTTTGATCCCAATTGATCAAAAACATGCTTAGCAGTGGTTGGACTAACATATCCGAAAGGATTGGCAGAAGGAGCCGCTAACGGAAATTCTAAATTATCTAATAATGAAAGTGTTAGCGGGTGATTGGGCATTCTAACAGCCACCGTTGAATGTCCTGAAGTAACCAAATCTGGTACTTTATTTGATTTTTGAAGGACAAAAGTTAATGGTCCGGGCCAAAACTTTTCCATTAGTTGAGATGCCTTTTGGGGAATTTTAGTTACAATTTCGTTCAACATTTTGGCATTTGAAATATGCAAAATGAGAGGATCAAAAAATGGACGATTTTTGGCTTCAAAAATTTTGGCAACCGCGGTTTGGTTGAATCCATTCGCCGCCAATCCATAAACTGTTTCAGTAGGAATGGCAACCAAACCGTTGTTGCGGAGTATATCGACGCTTTTTTCGATATTTTGACCGGTTTCAGCCAGCATATTAACGTCGTTTTAAACTGTATTTTTCAATTTTATTGTAGAGGTGACTTCTTTGAATATCGATTTCTATGGCTGTTTTTGCAACATTCCATGCATTTTGAACCAATTTCCTTTCGATGAATACTTTTTCAGCAAAGTCCCTAAAGTCTTGAAGTGTTTTATATTCGTCTACAACACCAAAAGGATCAGAACCTCTTTGAGCGGGGTTGCTGTACATGAATACATCATCGCCAGTAATATTTTCATCACACAAAATGACCAATCTTTCAATAACATTTCGCAGTTCACGGATATTTCCTGTCCAATTTACATCTTGCAATGCGCGATATCCATCGGCAGTGAATTTTTTGGTTGACATTCCGTTTTCAGAGCAAATTTCAGCCAAAAATTTATCGGCTATCATTGGAATATCTTCAGCTCTTTCATTAAGGGTAGGGACATGTATCAAAATCACTGAGAGTCTGTGATACAAATCCATTCTAAAGTTTCCTTTTTCTATTTCTTCCAGAAGATTTTTATTTGTTGCAGCAACTATTCTAACATCTACTTTGATTTCTTTGTCGCCACCTACGCGGGTAATTTTTCCTTCTTGAATGGCACGAAGAACTTTGGCTTGAGCAGCCATAGACATATCTCCAATTTCATCTAGGAAAAGTGTACCTCCGTGAGCTTGTTCAAATTTTCCAATTCTTTGTTTAATTGCGGAAGTAAAACTCCCTTTTTCATGTCCAAACAATTCACTTTCAATTAATTCAGTTGGAATAGAAGCGCAGTTTACTTCAATCAAATTTTGAGATGCGCGGGTACTGCGTTCGTGTACCCATCTGGCAACAAGTTCTTTACCTGTTCCATTTTCACCTGTGATAAGAACCCTTGCTTCGGTAGGAGCAACTTTTTCAATGGTTTCTTTAATTTTTGAAATTGCAGGTGTTTCACCAATGATATCGAAGGTTTTTGCAACTTTTCTTTTTAGGACCTTAGTTTCGGTAACCAAATTGTTGCGATCAATTGCATTGCGCAATGTAATCAACAAACGATTTAAATCAGGTGGTTTGGTGATAAAGTCGTAGGCTCCTTTTTTAGTAGAGTCTATAGCCATTTCAACATTTCCATGTCCTGAAATCATAACCATTGGAATATCAGGGCGGAAAGCCTGGACTTTTTCCAACAATTCCATGCCATCGATACCTGGCATTTTCACATCACAAAGAATTACATCGAAGTCATTCTTTTGAATTAACGACCACGCTTTTTCTCCATTGTCGGCAAGGGAAACTTCAAAGTCTTCATATTCAAGGATTTCCTTCAGGGTTTCTCTGATAGGAGCCTCATCATCTACTACAAGTATATGCGCCATATTGTATTATTTAGGATACAAATATTGTGATTTATTTATTAGACATTGATATAGTTTATCACAATATTATCCACCATTTTCACACGTTTAAATTTTTATTAATTTGAGGGATGATCAAATTATTTGAAAAAAAAATGTTGTTTAATTGTTGCAATTATCGCATCTTTGTTTTTAAGTGTTAGAAAAACGGCCTTAACCTAATGAGAAAAAAACTACTTTGGATTGCGGTAATAGGATTTAGCGGGGTAGCTCAATTGAGCGCTCAGCAAGACCCTTCATACACGCATTTTATTTACAACAAACTGATGTACAATCCTGCATATGCTGGTGCATCCAATCAGTTTTGTTTAAATGCTGTGACTCACCAACAATATGTAGGTTATGAAGATCAAACAGGTGCATTGAAAACACAAATGCCTGGATCAACTACATTGAAAGAATTTCCTCAAAACATAGCACCAAGTACTTCGGGAGCTGCCTTTAGCGCTCCAATTTCGGTGAAAATAGGAGGGTCTAAAATCAATATTGGTGGAGTTTTTGCATCATTCGTTAAAGATAAGGTAGCTTATGAAGACAATACTTACCTTAGAGGCGGTTTGTCTGCAGCTTATACAACTGCAGATGGAGTATCTTACAGAATTGGATTTGAAGCGAATAGTTTAACCAAAGAATTAGATGGTACAGGTTTGCGTTACCACGATCCTAACGATCCTAATATTCCAACCACAAAAACGGGGGAAACTAAAATGGCATTTGGTACAGGTTTCTATTACCAAAACCCAAATATTTTTAATGGGATGTTCGCGGGGTTAAGTATGACAAATTTGGTTCCTCAAACCTATGCGTATGGTAATGGTGGAGCAATCAAAATTACCACTGCTAGGCACATCTATTTAGTAGCGGGTTATAAACAAGAACAATTCTTATCAAATCCTTTGCTTACCTTAGAACCTTCTATGTTGATTAAAACGGTTGTTGGTGATGCTGGCGGATTGGTTAAACCTGAATTGGATTTACAAGGTATGGTAACATACAATGATATGTTTTCAGGTGGATTGAATGTTAGATCATATTTGGCTGGAATGGATGCTGTGAGTTTCATGTTGGGATATTATCCTCCATTGTTAGGTGGTAGCGGTGCTGCTTCTCGTCAACGATTGAGAATAGGTTATGCCTATGATTTGGTAGTGTCAAATATTCGAACCACTAGTTATGGTACACATGAATTACAGGTGAACTATTGCTTTACTTTCGAGCTTCCTTCAAGACCTCCAAAAATTTATCGCCACCCACGTTGGATGAATAGAAGTCCTAAAACAGACTAAAGTTTTCTTTTATCCACATACAATAAACAATAAAATTAAACGTTAAATAATTAAGAAAAAATCAAAAGACTTGCATTTTCCGATGTAATCTTTATTTTTGCAACTTCAGAATAATACCTATAAACGAAACTAAAACACAAAAATGAAAAGTAAAGTGATGGGTTTCTTCTCAAAAAGGAGAATGACAAAAGGAATCAACATGCTCATGGGAAACAAGCGTTTACGCTTTGTTTCTATAGCTGCAGTTGTAACCTTTATTGCGTGCGGACCAACAGACACTGGAGACCTAATTGGTGTTCAGGGTAGAAGTCCTTGGTTCCATCCGGAGCCTCCAGGAACGGTTTACGTTAAAACTGGAACTTTCCACACCGGACAAGGAAGTCAGGATATCTTCCAATCTTATTTGCAACCAAACAAGCAAATGACGATTGTTGGATTTTGGATGGACGAAACGGAAATCACCAACAACGAATACAGACAATTCGTTGCGTATGTAATTGACTCAATTGCACGCATGAAACTGTACGATGATGATGATATCAAAGAAAAAATCGTGCCAAGTGCTGATAAAAATGGTGGAAACAATCTTGTTTCTGAACTATTTATGAAGCCAAATCCAGAAGATGAAGATGCAGAGGGTTATGATCCTAATGCTCCTGAAGTCCCTTTCATCAATCATGATGAAGTGTTGGATTGGGAACAAAAAGACCTTCATAAATTGCTTTATGCTGAGATGTTCTATCAAGGTGAAGAGCGTTTTAGAGGAAAGCGTCAGATTGATGTTTCTAAGTTAAAATATCATTATCAATGGTTTGATTTGGTACTTGCTGCAAACTCAGACAAGAACAGAGACAAGTATAAGCCTCAATCTCGTAAAGATTTCATTAAAGATGAAGATGTGTTGATTTACCCTGATACTTTGTGTTGGATCAGAGATTTCACATACTCTTTCAATGAACCCATGGCGAGAGTTTATTTCTGGCACCCAAGATATGACGACTATCCGGTTGTTGGTGTTAACTGGGCTCAGGCTAGAGCGTTCTGTCATTGGAGATCTTACCAAAAAGAGGCATATTGGGAAATGAATGACCACATGCCAAATACTGAAAACTTCCGTCTTCCTACCGAATACGAATGGGAATATGCGGCTCGTGGTGGTAGAATTGGTAATAAATATCCTTGGGGTGGACCTTATGCTAGAAATGGTAAAGGTTGTATGTTAGCTAACTTTAAACCTCTACGTGGTGATTACGGTGCAAGTGATGGTGGTGTATATCCAGTAAGAGCTGACTCTTATTTTCCAAATGATTTTGGTTTGTACAATATGTCAGGTAACGTTTCTGAGTGGACACAAACCAAATGGGATGAGACAACCAATTCATTTTCACATGATTTAAACGGTAACTATGATGTTTATTTCAAAGAACATAGTGATGATGCTCAAGAGCAAGCAAAATTGGCCAAAGTTCCAAAAAATCAAAAACGCAAAGTAATTCGTGGTGGTTCGTGGAAAGATGTAGCTTATTATATTGAGTGTGGAGCTAGAACTTATGAATTCCAAGATACAAGTAAGTGTTACATTGGTTTCAGATGTGTTCAAACATATATAGGACGTTCAAGTATGGACAAAAAGTAAAATTTTCATTAATTAATAACAAAAACAACAAAACTAAATAAATAAAACATGAGTAAAAGTTTCTTTGAATCGAAAAAGTGGAAAACATCCATGAATTTTGTGTATGGTTTCGGTGCAGCAATTGTAATCGTGGGAGCCTTGTTTAAAATCCTTCACTGGCCTGGTGCAAA
>JACCDW010552068.1_pt1 | contig 66165 bp, 67 predicted proteins | sample 7449781 | NCBI WGS metagenome assembly JACCDW01 (sample SAMN15323449, study PRJNA562643) | freshwater metagenome | isolation source: river surface water | place: USA:Blue River Watershed | collected 2017-08-18
AACTTTTGCAAAAATGATAGACCGAGTCGACATGACTTTTACGATTTGTCTTTGTAACTTAGGATTGTCTTGACCAACCATGGCCTTGCAGGATGACTTTTGCAAAAATGATAGACCGAGTCGACATAACTTTCATGATTTGTCTTTGTAATTTTGTTTTTGTGGACCGTCGTGGATCACGATGGCCAATTTTTTACCCAGATAACGACCAACGATCCTAACTTTTGTTTTCAACGATTGTCAATAGCAACTAAAATATGATCCGTCATCTCGTCTGTGATGCAAATTTGATATTTCGGTTTCCAACCGGTGAATTACTTTTGAAGATGGATGATGGATGGGGTTCAGTTTTTATTTGTTCAGTTTTCCTGGAACTTTTTTACATCACTTCCGAATCACAAGGTCGATCGTCAATATATTTTGCAGAAATAAAGACAACGCAATCCAAAAACATTGCGTCAGTTATCATAAAATATGAGGGTTGTGAATTATCTCACGATTGGCTACACCGTGGCCATTTTTGGAAAGACCGGAATTCTTTGCATCCTTTGTTTGTAACAGGTAGATTTATCTATCGTCATATACCAACTTTGCCGGCCTTGATTAAATGGAGAAACGACAAAAAATTTAACCAAAGCCACGGCACCAAAAGATATTACACTGATAAACGATCGCATTTTAATTCATTTGACGAAGAAAAAAGGCAATGGTTATTTTGTTTCATAGCGTTGCGCGAATATTTTGTCCGCGATCTTTGCCTGCAAATTGCATTGTTAATAGGTCAATTACATTTAGCAACCATCGATGCACGGACTTCACACCTAATGAAAATAATTCATAGCAACCATGCTGCGCGTCTTACGTCTATACCCCAAAAAAATGCCAGAAAAAAGTTCAACCAAATCAGAAAAAATATTTAGCTTTATAATCCCGTTATAATTGATGTTTGTCTGTCGAATATTTTAACCAATTGCTGTTGTTCTAGAATGGTTCTGTCGAGGGCTAACTTTTTTTCTTGCGAGAAGTTGAGACCATACCTCATTTCACTTTCGGGAAATATTAACTTTCCTAGCATTCCAAGTCTCACTTTTTCAAAAGTTAGCGGCCTTACATTTTGAGTGGCTCCTTGCATGCGAGTTGGTTCCAGATGGTCAATCCATTCTTGAGTAACAATGTTTTTGGGAATTTCTAAACAAGTATCGCCGAACCAGTTGGATCGCAAAGTTATTTGGCCTGAATATTTTTGAGATGATCGATCTCGATCGTACAAATCACAAGAATGCAAAGTGCACTTTACTGGATCAATAATCATTTTCGACAAACCATCACCATACATTCGTTCCAAAATTTTACACTTAAGCATTGACCCTCCAAAATTGTCATAGTTGGGTACTCTCCACGAATCGTTATAAGTTTTCATATAAAGGAGATGCGCAGAAGATTGTACAACATCTATAGACGATGGTGCATTAAACATTTTGTCGTCGTACTTTGTAACAAAATGAAAATGGCACAATGAATCATCATGTTTTTTAAGATGACATGAAGGAGTGAGAACAAAGGCCGTATATTTTTTTGCAATTTTGAACACGGCTTGTTTGCGAGAATTATTGGTTTTATCATCGGCGCAAGAGAATGCTTTTTCCAGCCACGATTGGCAATATTTTTTGAGGTTAAGTCCCATGGACCAACTTGGTTCAGAATTATTGATTTGCATCTTAATTTGAGTAAGGAGCATGAGTTTCAATTTTTAATTTCTTGTCCTGAAAAGATTGTCCTTTTTGCAAAAAAGAGTTCGTCAAAATATGGAAAAATTTTGCAAACAGAAGCCTCGCAAAACGAACCTTCACCAAAACATCAAGTCAACAAACAGGCAATTTGTAATTGCGTTGCCACCCAACTTAGTTGGGTCTGCAAAAAATAGATACAATTATCTACTGAGTATCCACTTCAACAAAAATTGTCAACCTCTATCCGATGCGGAACGGTCTTATGAAGAATATGTTTTTGCTCAACTTTTGTTCACGATGTGCCATACCAAAATTTATGGAAGGGTGCAACCGGACGAAAAAAATGACTTGCAAAAGTTGGCCACTTTCGCGTCCGCCAAATCTAACATACTTGTGGCCAATTATGCTAATTTGTGGGAGAGAAATAAACTTTTGGTTTTTTAGAGGGATTATTGATCGTCATTGCCCACCAGCAAACTTAATCTTAAATATTCGTCGTTTGATATTTCGCTTAACTCCACAACTTGCGCATCGTCCTTATTTGCTTCTTGAAGACCATCTTGATTTATTTCTTGAGGTTCGTGCGCATTGCCAAAATCTTTTTCCGGATTGTGAACCTCGATTTGTGGAACCCTATCAGGACCAATATTTTGCAAAAGTTGATTGTTGTCAATCAACCCCTCATCGTCAATAATTTTGTCGAGCGACTCCTCATCACTCCAATCTAATTCAGGGTGCCGTTCGCGCAATGACGATGTATCGTTGTCATAAAATAATGCTGGCTCGTGAATAGGACACACCATCAACATAGGCTCTTGAAAACCATATCCTATCTTACCAACTAATTGCGCATACGAAAATTGTACCGGTTTGATAGATTTGTTATAATTGCAGATATCGCATGATTCTTTGTCAGGTATGATTGGTCCAATGAATCGGTTGTTTGGTGTTACATTTTCGTTTCTTAGTAAGTTTTCCCTTCTTTGCTCTCCCGCCATTTGATAGTTCAATTTTTTTAGTTGCTCCATTTTTTCATCAAGTTGGCTAATGTATGGTTCATCATCGCTGCTTGATGATGAATGATCGGATGATGAACTACTATAACCTGTGTTGTGCAAACTTAGTGGCTTAATTTGCGAGAATCCAAATTTGTTTTCCATAAGACGGTCATCCTTTGACATTTTATTTTTGGGTATATTTGCAATCAAATTTTGAGACAAGTCATGGTGTTCGGCATTTTCTTTTGCCTGCAATCGACCCATCCAATGTTTGAGATGATTGGTAGGTTTTTGTAAGGTCATTTCAATTGAAAAAGTTGAGCCTCCATATCCTGTCATAAATTTGTAAGCATCAGAAGTATCGATCAATTTGCACAAATTCTCAATATAAATCACAACATCATAGCAACCTGCTAGTTGAGTTTTTCTCAACGCTGCGTATACCGCTTTATGGTGGTGCAGGTTTATCCAGTCACCATGTGGTGCGATTGACCTTGTAGGTTGTATGACATGGGCGTATAAAAGTCCCATAGATTCTTCATTTGAGCACACTTCTGTATGATCGCTCATGAATAATTTATCTCCATCCATCATTAAGCCCGAAATTTGCGAATTAGTTTTTGACTCAATTGCAAATTTGGTTATTTCGGCAGTGCGCGTTCCATGACAAACGAACAAGCATTCAAAATTGGTTATGAATGTGCTTCCGTCACAAATGCCGCTTAATGTGTTAATGTCGGCATGAGTGACTTCCGGATTTTTTGTAACATAAAAAGGTCGCTTCCATCTTAGTTCGACCAACAAATCATTTTTATCTTTTATGGCGCGCACGATGTAATCCTGTTTTATGGTGTATAGTTTACGATTCTTGGTTTTGCGATTCATTAGGAATGGCGAGTGACCTTTCAAAATAAAAACCGCATCGCGTGCCCAAAAAAGTTGAATTTTGAGGCTCTAAAGATAATAATGGAACTTGACGAATTCTTTGAATATCCTGCTGGTAGTGAACAAGAACGACAGTTTGTTGTTGATACCTTTGGTAAATATACAGCCATCAAGCAACACTATGAAAAGCGTAAGATTGATTACATTCGTGCGAATTTTACTTCCGTAGCTGAAGCATCCGCTCTTAGCGACGAACTTACTCTAATATTTAATGATATTATGTATATGGAAGATACGTACGCTGATATTTGGAACGCTTTTGATCTAATATAATTTGCCATCTCAAAAAAGAAAGATAGTCTCATGACTATCGATCTTTTTTGTCTTGGTCATCATCAATAAAAAATTGAACTCGAGTTTGATAAGCAAACTTATGCAAGAATTTACTACCGTAGGAAAAAGATCATTATATCGCAACCCTGCCTCGATATTGAGCTCGGTTCCATCACCTCCTAGAGCAGGTATAATAGTCGTTGTCATCCCACCAAACGCACAAACTCATGAGATATTATTTGTGGTTCAGGGAGACTCAGCTTCTTTGTACGATACCCCAACTGGCTGTGGCAATTTTGGTTTCCCAAAAGGACACAAATCTAAAAGCGACAAATCAATGATACATTGCGCACTCAGAGAGTGTTACGAAGAAACAGGGCTGAAATTTTCAGAAGACGATCTTCTTAAACACCCACATACTCAACGACCGGTATCAATATCGTTTATGTCAAACAGAATGTACATTGTTCGTCTTGACGTCAAACCATCAGTGTCAATCGATGGTGTTGAAATTGTAAATTATGAATGGCTATCGATAAATGACGCCTTGCAAAAACAGATGTCCTCATTTACTATGAAAATATTGTCCATCTTTATGCGCCAAATTATCAATCATCGATGGTTACCCATAACGATAGGCGAGCCTCATATTTGTGCTGTAGACGCGTTAATTAAATCTGCCAAAAAAGCAAAGTCGTAATTTTTTTTGGGCGTTGGATCGGCACAAAAAATAGTGTTGTTATTCGTTTACATGTAACTTTGCCAAATGGTTCCTTGACCGACCCCTTGATGAGCACCAACATTGAGACCTGATGGAGTATTAGCTCCTGCCCATTCTTGCCCTTGATGAGCTAATTTAGTGTTGTAATGTTCCTTCACCGGATTAAAAGTGTTACCAACCCACATTACACCAGCATCATAATTTTCTTTTGATGCGGTATTTCCAACCCATTGAACACCAGGGTTATAGTTTTCTTTTGGGACGGTATTTCCAACCCATTGAACTCCAGCGTCATATTTTTCCATACCAATAGCGTGTTTAACTCTAGTTGCGGCATCTTTTACCCATCCACCTACTGCAGTTTCACTTGTTGCTGGCGCAGGAGTTGTTACTGCCGCTCCCGTTGTTGAGGCTACTGGGGCAACAGGAGTAGATGTTGATTTTTTTGTCCAACAAACCCACCAAAGTATAATTAATACAGCGATAATCATGAGGCCTGTATACATCGTGATAGCGAGGGTGCTTTGTAACACTGTCTATTTTCCTTAGAAAATATTAAATGATAAACCAAAAAATCCCACAAATTACGTCCCCACATCACCAATGCTGAGCAGGGTCCGTCGCTTCATAAAAGAGACCATCTTCTGGCAATGCGGCTTCACAGATATCTCGATAATTACAATCATGTTTCATAAGAGTTTTACTCGATTGCAAATGCACATATCGCATAAAGCGCATTTTTTCCGCATCATTTCTGAAGATAGATTTTATGGCCTGCATTATGTAATACAAATAATATGGTTTGCTGGGTCTTGATGTAGTAGTTGATCGGGGCGCAATTATCACTTCATGTAATCGAATGATGATGTTAAATTTGATTTGGATACGATTTATTTCTTCGTAATCAAACACTGGCGGTGAAGGACCTCCCATAAGTTTGATAAGCGATGCGACATTGTCATTTAATCCTGTTAGTTTGACTTCTGGTGCCTTGAGTATCGCCCGCATTTGTTCACCTGTTAAGCGGGTTCGATCTTTTTTAGTCGCTATGATGTATCGATTAATTTTGTCTAGGTCTTCTTTGTTAAATTCCTTATTTTCTCTGGCTTGTAACCGATCCATCCAAAATTTGAAATGTTTGGTCGGTTCATATCCATTGTAGTTGACTTTGTGTCCATCTTTTGAAAAATATTGATCGTCTCTAAAAATTGTACCCTCGATACTTTTGCAAGTCCCACACTTTGGACAACGATACTCGGATTGTTCTTGATGAATAACCATATGTTCACCGCAGTGACATATGTCTATTTTTTCGGTTTCAGCCATAAACTGATTTGCCATTTTGATCTCGCTAATTGAATGAGTCACGTGCGAAATACTTAATCGCGTTTCTTCATTATCCAATTGAGCTTTGCCGTAAAACTTTTTTTCCATCAGCGCGATTATTTCACAAGTTTTAGATAGTTGGGTTACTAATTGCTCGACTTGGCCTTCATAGTTTTTGTGTATCCATGTTTGATAATATTCTTGAGTTGGTATAATATCACGATTATCATTCTCGATGACGGCTAAAATATGTTTTGACATGGTTAGATTAAAATCATTTATGATTAAGGTCACATCCTTGTCTAATTGGGACATGCGTTCGGCAGCTGAACGCATTTTTGTTAGGTCTTGGTTTTTGTTAGCAGCATCACTGGTGGTAATTTTGTTTATCATCAATCGTATTGATTCTTGCGAGCTGATTATGCCCTGTTGTATGGAATGTGTTTTAGTTTTGAAGGCCTGCGCGTTATTTTCAACTGTGCCAAATGCGTTCATTTCTATATTAGATGAATAACATCTCTAATTAGATTGATTTATGAACCAAGCAACCAAACTCGCCGAACTTAGCCGCCAAATGGCTAAGGACCCAGGTTTAGCGGAAACTTTGGACGAAGAAACATCGGCCCAACTCAGGGCCCATCTTAACCCATTGGCCACTGTTACGAACGCAGAAAATGAAAAGTTCGTCAATTTGTCGATCGTTAACATGAAAGATAAGGATATGTCTCGAATTCATATGACCGCTTTAATTGGGTACTTATTCCGTACTTTGGAAGAATATGATCCTGAGGATGAGACCGGTCCTATGCGAGCGGTCATGCGCAAAGAAATGTCCGAATGTAAAAATCTCGCTCAAACTAACAAAGTTCGCATTGCGCATGAGAATAAAATCAATGCGCATATCAAAAAGAGAAGAAATGACATAGAAAAATTCCTCAACCGCAATTTTAAGTTTAATCCCGATAGGCATGTGCGAGAAGCCCACAGCAGAAATCCTGCCGATACTGAGAGAAAATTAAAATCGCAGTTGACAAAAGAGCAAGAAGAACGCGCCAAAAAGGTTAAAACTGTGCAAGAGCAACTCAATAGCAGGCCAGAAGAAACTTTTAAACTTGTTAAGGAAAACTTAAAGGCTTCTTATCAATATGCAATCAAATTATCGGAATACACATCTTCGATAATTAAGGTCTTGACTGAGGCAGGTTTGGACGAAAATGCTTTGGGAGTGCTTTACAAAAAATATGGTCATATTGTGCAACTAGCCAATGAAATGAAAGTGGTCGCTGATCCTTTTATGGCGGCCGCGACTATGAAGGGTCTTAAGATATCTCCCCCAGCAGATGTATTTCATCATTATGACCGTTATTTGCGAAATCACTATTCTGAGATACGTACTATTGTGGAATGTGTTTATGGAGCTAAGTTTGATCTTGAGTTTATGGTTGCTTTCTATGATGTTTTTCCAACTGAGGCCGCTGCGGAGGAACATAAGAGACAAAAATTCAGCGAGTTTAGGTTAGAAGTAACCACTGTTAGCAATCAAGGTCTCACTGTCTTAGGACCATTTCGCGAGAATCGCGATAGAGAATCTTATTATTCTGCCAAGACAGAAGTTTTGCAAGGCATGGCTGAATCTATCAAGAATGATCAAAAATTGGGTGAAGATATTTTGATCAAAGGTCAAAAGATTAAGAAAATGAAGAACATCGATGAGGCAGGTCTCGATGAGAAGGGTTTAGCTGAATACGCTAAAGTGAATAACACTGTGAAAGATTTGGGCGCAAAACAATCTATGACTCGAGAAGAACAAGAAGAATACGCTCGCGCCAAAGACATCAAAGAGGCAATGGAGGTTCCACCAGGGGCCATTAGATCTGCTATGTTTATTCCCGGTACCGATGATGCAGGCGAGCCCACTCTCGAGAGAAAGATAATTTATTCCCAATCAGAAGCTCCTCACCATTTGGAAAAGGATTCCATTTATGCACAACAGTATCAACCTGTTCGCGATAACCCAGTTACGGACATAACGCCACAACAAATTGTTCCTGGCAGCATGCCAATGTTAGGAGCGCAAACTCTGGGTCAAAGTCCAGCTGAGATATCCAAAAAGGAATCTTCGAAAAAATAAGAGGCTAATATGTTTTTTTTGTCGAGTTGCAAAAAAATTGAATTATGCCTGGGCAGCAAATGTCTTTCCTGAATCTCAAAAATAACCACAATTTAGTAGAATTTATGATAGTTCATCCTTACATAACAGTCAAAATCTTTTGCCAAGATTTTAATAGCTATTACTACTTGCTGTGCGACCACACTTTTCAACGCATAGGCTATGCTCGTCTTCCAGACCGCTCATGGCCAGGCCATCTATTTACACACATTAGGTTTACAGTGATGCCTTATTGCAGCATAACCTCCCGTTTACCATTCAAATGTCAGATGACTGGAAAACAAATGTACATATATACAACTCGACGCCATCTTGAGAAAAGCATTTTCTTCGGATCGCTACCTCAATGCAAAATCGCCGAATCAAAAATGTATTGTTATCCCAGTACCATGCGGGAATTATTGAAACCAACATCGTCTTTCAAAAGTGAGTTGCTTATTCAACAAGTAACAAAACTTTGGCGAGTTAAGTCCTGTCTTGAAATATACTTACCTTTCGATGTGATAATTATTATATTTCAGTTAGCGTGGGATATAATTACAAATAACCCATTGCTATTTTGTGTCGGTAAAGGATCCCTCGTGTTTTTTATGCAGTGATCTAAAAATTGAATCGCAAGATTGAATTAAAATGGCTTATCGACACATAGGCAAGTTAAATTGCGCTATCGACTATGTATTTCGCGGGCCGTTTGTGCTAGTTACTATCACTTCACAATTGGTAGTGAAATTCTTTGTGTATGATAGTTTGTTAAATTTAATAGCCCATAGTGAGCATTATCACGGAACAATCAGTATTCGATTTCACATCGACACCATCATCGAGATTAAACCGGGATGTGTTCAAATAGATACCCCTTCTACAAACAGTCACTTTATCTTGCAGAGAGATTGCCTTGTTGGGAAGCCGCCTATAAAGTTTAATTCTTTGCCGGGATGCTCATATCAAAATGGAAAATTATATTGCTACCCAACTAATTTACTTGAGCTGCTTCATTCCCAAACCTTAAACCCAAAGTTGGCTGATTTTGTGTCAATCCTAAAAAGGATGCAAGCAACTTATGCCAACTTCATACCTGAAGACATCACAACTTACATAGCGCGATTGATATGGACTTTGATTGAACTTGATCCGATACCATATTGTGTTGAAACAATAAGTTGCAAGTGTCTTAATTGTGCGATATTGGAAGGTTAAATTGATTGTTTTTTTGGGCTAAAAATTGAATCTGCTTGAGTTAGTAAAATGAGTTACATAAATTTGGACCCGCTCCTCGATGAACAAATTGATTCTGCTTATCAAATTTACAGTGGCGAACTATTTGTTGTTATTATAACAAAAACCGTACATTTTACCATTTCAGTAACGGATCATTTATTGCAGGTTATTGGATCAAGGTGGGTATTTCATGATGATGCATGGTTGTTAAATGAACAAGAGCGCGGCAAAGTAACTTGCGAAATGAATGAAGAAGTAATAAGTATTTACTCTGAATCAGGTCAGAAATTTTTGCGGATGTATAGAAAGCTCAGCAAGGACGATATTTTCAAATTCAAATCGCCACTACAAATCAGACAAATAGGGTATCGATTATACTGTTACCCGACTAATTTGTGCGAGTTGACATATCCTTCAAGTCGAATTTATAGCAGTGTTTTGGCAAAATTTGTCACTTCCCTGCAACTTTTTAACCAGCGATGGCTAGCACGTCTTACAAAAGACATAACTACCTTTATAAGTTACCTAGTATGGGTATTGGTTGAGCAAAATATATCGGGATATTGCAAACCCAGATCATAAAATCGAATATTTTTTTAACCAAAGAAAAATCGGGACATAACGTTGCATCTCCCCAGGCGTAAGATGGTTTGACTTTAACATATGCGTAGTGGATGCTTGTCGAAAGCTCATTTGTTAATCAACCAGGTTTCAATTTTTTTTGGACGCCAACACAAAAAAACGGCCCTCTATAGCTCTTCCATAGCAACTGCGATTATTCCATAAATTGAGAATATCAAATATATGACATCGACTGGTAAGTGTTGATTCAATATAGAATGCAAGGCATAATATTTTCGTCTTAATGTGGAATAGGTATGCATGCAACCATTACAAAGACCATTATCGTTGGCAGTTTCAACAATGTGACATATCGTGCAATATATTTTTTGAGTTATTTGCTTCTCGACAAATCGCATACCACCGTCGCACATTGTTGTATCCGTTTTGAGAGACGACGCTACATGTTTAATTTTTTGGGAGAAAGATTCGTATCGGCGATACGCCCTCAAGAACAATGGCATATCGGTGTCCCATGAAACATTCGCAATCACAGTGTCTTTTTTTGAGAAGATTACCTTTATCTTTTTGCTAATACGTTGTTGAACTTCATCAGTTTTGCGAAGATCTAAGAGAATTTCATGAAATGTGCTATCTTGAAACAAAAGCCCGTAAGCGTTCGTGCACAACAAAATGATTTTGCCCTTGTGATTCCTGGTTATAAAGAAATTCGTGCCAATTTCTATCACGCGAAAAACCTTGTGAATTCCGTCTAGGAGGCTCATTAGATAAGAGTCTTTGAATTGAACGACCTTAGAAAAGGGTGTGCAAAGTGGGTACATGTATTTTACATAAACATTATTCAATTTTTAACACAAATCACACAAAAAAACCTGAGCAATATCAAATCACAAATGAAGGGTAGTTGCGAATGCAATTAATGATGCAACTTCAACCGGCACATCTTCAATGAACATTATGCAAGCAAATTTGCAAACTATGTATTTCCGTGTGAGATTTTTATATGTCGCTTCGCAGGTAGGACAAAAGATCTTTCGATTAGGGGTCTCGACTATTAGACACGAACAACAAAATGATATGGGGTTTATCCGCCTGAATTCAAAAGGGCACGATTTGCTATTGACGATCATATATTCTTCCAAAAAGTTGGCAACAGGTCTCGAAATTAGGTTGTATTTTCTCTTGGCTAGGAGATACTGTTGCGCAAATTCTAGTTTACCAGAGTGCCATTCAAACCGAATCTTATTTATTAGCCGTCTTGTCTCGTAATCAAATCCTTTATCGCCCTCCGAATTCTCAAGATCAAACACGTTATATTCCACATGAATGCGTTTGTCAATAAGCTTTTCCAATGCCTCTTGGGTTTGTTCGCGCACTGGTAAATCATCATCGGACGCATCCAGTTCGTCCATGTATTCCTCAATATCCAAAGTATCGGATATGTAAATGATGGAATTGCAGTGCCTGGTTATATAAACAGTCTCACCCAATGATACTGCGCTCATTAGGACCCTTGGTATGCTACCAAAAAGGCGCTGCAAATATGACTTGTTCATTAGTGTCATCTTCGAGAAGGGTTCATTGTGAGTTATATCCATGGTTATAAGTTGCTCTTTTGATTCAATTTTTTATGTGAATGTGCCAGCAAATTTGTTGCCCAATGATGATTTTTTACCAGCTTCTATCTTTTTAGCATACTCTCTTATGATGGGTGACCCAAATTTAAAGCCGGGTCTTTTGTCAGCAGTCAGTGAATACAACGACCGTTCATCGCGCACCCACACTATCTTTTGGTATGGTTTAACATTTGTGAAGGTCGATCCTATCAAGCGATGCGCCATAATTTTTTGTGATTTATCAAAATTGTGACTTGGTCTATCAAAATACGCTCTTGCGCTTCCTGGTTCAGTGAAGATGGACACTCTGGCATTTTTCTTCAACTCTGGATCGAGAGCCTTGTCGGTGTGACAAGCTATGATGCACGTAATTTGAACGTGTCGACCTTGGTAAAATATTTTTTGCAAAGTTGGATTGGCCTTAAATTTTTTGAGTTGTTCTGTACAATCATCGAATATTAAGACCAACTTAGGATTTAAGTTTATGTATTTTAGGCAAAACTCTTCTTGTTCGCTCAATCTGAGTTTGAGTAATTTTGCAGAGTGAACGCATATGGCTTTTTTGCAAATTGCGCGCAACAGTGTATGACATTTCTCTTCCTCCAGGGCAATTTTGTGGTTCACGATGTGAGCCGGATCATCAGATTCTTGCATGCTGGTTTTGTATTCGGTAAACTTGCGCATAATTTCCGCCAAGGCTGCTTTGACATGACCAATATTTGGTATACGATTGAACAATTGCATGATAATTTTTGGACTATTTGCTTTAGCCCAAATGCTAACCAAAGCCTCTTGTCGATCCCAAATGTCCGCCAACAAGGTTTCATTAATCACATAGTGAATAAATGGGGTTGGCACTAAGCCCTTTCCGTAAGTTCCATTTTGTGGATCGGTGGGACTTATGACTATAATTTGTTCAATATGGTCTTTCAAACTGTGCAAAATATCGACTATTATGCTACTTTTCCCCGTCCCCGATTCGCCATAAAGAACGGTAACTTTGTCTATGAAACGCTCATAACTGATGTGCAATTCTTCAAGAGTGTCACTCATAGTTGTTTAAATCTTGCGACAAAAAATGGGAAACAATATTGCATTATCAAAAATCAAACCCCGATAATAGTTTTATGCCTTGGTAAAATCGAGAGAGCTTTCTAAAGTGGGCAGGCTTCTGTGAGTTGAACTTTGGTAGGTGGTCACGATTTCCTCGGAGTCATCGTTGCGAAATACTTCATCGTACGCGGCTGTTTTTGTTTTATCGTTTAGCTCCTCGTATAATACTTTGTTGTGTAAAAATAAAGACCCAACTAAGAACAGAAAGATGGCGAATCCGCTGCGCATAACCAACGCAGTTAACCCCTCTTCCGAATCGACATCCCTAAACACAAACGTGATTATTATGACAATGATAGTGACAATCAATAACGCTGTATAAATTGGGTTATTGGCAATTGTTCTTGCAATCGGCACTCTTAATATAGCGTCGCTCAGTTGATTAATGGACTCATTAGCGTAGAATGGCATGCTTGCTTATTGCTCAGTGAGATATAATTTTGACAAAAAAGCAACACATTTTATTTTTATAGTTCGTCATCGACGTTCAATTTTGATACCGCAAGGCCTCTTTTCTTTTGCAGGTTATTTTCCATGGCCTTTTTTTGCATGGCCAGGATCTCTTCTTCATCGGGACCCTCGCTATCCTCATCGCCCCAAGCGCCCATTATACCCTTATCGACATCTGATTCTGGCATGTCAATTTCATAGTCAGCATAATTATCCGTAGGTTCCTCGTTAACAATGGAAGGTGTCTCGGGAATTATTTGCGGCGACCATGCATTCGATAATGAATCAAGAGAGGTCTCTTTTGGTGGTAAAGTTTCAACCACAGGTAATTTTTCTATAATTGGTGCGACCGATACAATTTCATTTTGCATCCATGGTGTGGTAGATGTTTCTGGCTCTTTTAAGAAACTAAGAGCCTCGGTTTGCGGACCAGGTGTGTATCGGTAGGTCATACCTGTTTTGGGTTTAGATTGTTCGCTCGTTATTAAGCGAGGTCGTTCTATGTTTCTAGGTTTTGGATTTGCGATTGTGACTTTGTTTTGTGTCGATGATGGCGCACCTCCAAATATATTTTGTGAAGCAGTTGGTACTCGTATTTCAGCGGTGCGGTTTTTCAAGATAGACTTTAAAGGTTTTTCTTCAGCCTTAAATGCATTTTCCAACTCATCTTCAAAGCTGGTTTCATGAAATTGGTTGGCAAATTGTGGCTCGTACGAAGTTGATTGAAATGAGGGAGGCGCGCTCTTTTGATTTTTAAGCTGGTCTTGCAGTTTGGTAAAAGCACTCATTATTTGCTGACATCTCATCATCGCAGTATCGTAGCACTGTTCCATTTCGGCAAGTTTCATTTGAAGAGCGGCCTTCTCATTTTCCAGTTTGCGTATGATCGCTTTGTCAGCGGGATTAGACTTTTCTCCTAAAATGGCTTCAGTAAATTTGTTGTAATATTCGTTTCGTTTTGTGGCAAAAATTTGCAACATAGCCTCTTGGAAGAGCCCAACTGTAGTTGGGTTATCTCTTTCATCGATGACCGCCATTAAGTTTTCAGACTTCAAAACAAAAGTAACAAGGGCCTTTACTGAACTCGATACGATGTCGAACATCGCGGTTTCCTTTTGGCGAACAGTGAAATTACTGAAATGTTCCTCGGGTATGAATTCTCCCAAAATAGTGTCAATCATGTCGTCAATTAATGGGCTCGCGAACCTTGACCAATAATTGAGTAAGCCTTGAATATCATCTTTATAGCATTTGGGATCTCTTATGCCCTGCGCATACAACAAGACATGTTTTTTGTAAGAATCTGTTATGGTGCCTGCCTTGGTTCGGGCATCTTCCTTAGAGGCAACGTTGTACAAATGCATGTAAACTTTGTTGACAAAATAAGTTCCAACAGTGTCGAACACCGATATGGTGCGCTCGGACAATTTTAACGACGCTACTTTTTTGCGGCTCATTAAGATCGCACATTTTGTCTCAAAAACAAATCATCTTCGATGAAGATGCATAAATTTGGACACCTCTCATAAAACAGCTGGCGCTTCGCAAAAAATGAACCACCTTGCATCAAAATAAATATGCTAATTTTGGAACTTATTGCAACTCGTGTTGCTGATTACAAAACTTCGTTTCTTCTAAGGACCATTTATATCAGCATTAAGAATCTCGTTGAATCACCCATACCTAAATCACAAATCGATTGTGTTGACAAATTTGGTCATGGACTATGTTTGCTTTGAAAATTGTTAGGAAATTTTGACATGATGTCCATCGATTATCTGATTAAATCTCGTAAAGATGATAAAGTTATGTTTACTATGTGGAAATATTCATTCGAAAAAATTGTGTATGATGATCACTGAATTTCAATCACTTAAGATGAAAAATGAGCAAAGAAGACATGCCGCCATGGCAAAATTGTTATGGGGATTTAAACCCTCAATAAGGATTCACGCAAACACTATTTCAATAGCAGAATGGGTTTCGATAGCTACGAGTGATTTTGTATACGGAATTCATGACAAAGCAAACAATGTCAAAATCGTTTTTGATTCTGCGATCGCGCTGTTTACTGTAGATGGTCCTGTTCAAGTCAATATTCAAATCCCAAGGCATACAATAAACGAGCTTATTAACATCGCCATTGTGCAGGCCTTATCGAAAGGACATATTTTGGTAGTAAAGTAAGATTACTTGAGCAATAGTTTTTTGCGCCCAATAAAAAATTGAATTTGCGGAAAACAAAGCAATAAAATGCAATCGAACGCTCAACAAACCACAATTACCGCTCATCCATTCAGCACAAATGGAGTTTTGCACGTAAAAATTAATGTGTTGATGAAATCTCCCTGCGTTAGGGCCACTTTCTCTATTCCGTGGCGCGCTCGTCCGTTGTGCGATTGGGCGCACTTACTTTTAAAACAAGGCGACAATATTGTATTCCGTGATGGTGTTGTTAGTATGGGTTGGTCAGATGATGGAGTTACCTTGTCAAAATATGACAGCGAGTTATTCGGATCCACTCTGGAATTTTCTGTTACAGTCGATAGGGATTTGGTAAGTGCTGCCTTAAAGGACGCCATATTGGAATTGATAACTATGGACTTCATCAAAATGCGAAATGATTCAAAATAGGCACATAGTTGCCATTGTTTTTTTGGTACGCCTAATAAAAAATTGAATTTGCGAAAACCAAAGTAACAAAATGCAATCAAACTTAACCATCACTGCTCAATTAACTATTCAAGGTAAAGGTCGCGCTTGTCTGAATTTCAAGATAACTCATCCAGAAGCTAACACCTTTATGGTCTTTGAATTTCCGGTTACCAATGTTGAATTACCGCAATGGGTTTCTTTTGCGAAAAAAGAAAGGAAAACTGGAGTTATGATCTCGTCAACCAACAACATTTCCGTTAGTTGGATGGATGAATACGTTAGCTTTACGTTGAAAAACTGGGATAATGCCAGTTTGATGATAAAGTGCGATGTTCCCAGGGCTCAAGTTGAAGAAGCATTACGATTGGAATTTATGGATGCAGTGCACAGTGGTTACGTATCATTCCTCATTTAAGCAACCATAGTCGGGCTCATTTTTTTTGCCGTTGGCGAACGTATATTGATTTTCTATTGCATAATAAAAAATTGAATTTGCGAAGGTAAGATAACAAACAATGCAATCAAACACAAACATCAGTGCGCAAATTCAATACGTCGGTGGTGAAGAAGGGGTTATTACTTTTAAAGTAACTCGTCCTGAAACATACATATTTATGTGTTTCGATCTTTCGTTTAACAAACAAAATATGCTCGATTGGGTAAAACTTGCAAGTGGGGTCAAAAACAAACACACATTCCGACTTAACTCAATCATGGTTATTTGGAACGAAAATTACGCTAATTTTAGAATGAGCGAAACAAATGGCACTTCGGTGATCATGGAATGCATTATTCCTAGATCTCAGGCAGAGGAAGCATTGCGATTAGGATTATTAGAGGCGATGAATCGCGGTCAATTATCACTCTCATTTAACTGCGTGTAAATTGCGATGTGTTTTTTTGTATTACTCTGGCAAACTTCATCAAACGCCGACTTTTAAAAAATTGAATTTGCGAAAGTTAAATAACAAACAATGCAATCAATCATGCAGCCTGATATGTGCACCGTTACTATAACTAAAAAACCAGATCGAACATATTTCTTAGAATTCAAAATATCTCATGCTGGAACCCTTATGGAAATGAATTTCTTGTTTCTACTGAATGATTTCACATTTCCTCGGTGGTTAGACAAAATTAACGGAAGGCCAGGAATGGTGCAATCCCAACACGGTCACAATCTTGTTTCAGCCGTTTGGAAAGAGGATCGTGTTGTGTTTGAAAATCGCGACATTGACGATGTGCTTATGTCCAAATGCGATTTGTGTCGATCGTCTGTTGAAGATGCGTCGCGAAAGGCCATAATAAACGCGCTAACTCAAGATGTCTTAAAAGTTTCCTTACCAAGTGCGCCTACTACAGCGCACAAATAGAAACTTTCACGTTTTTTTATGCGGTCTTGAAAAGGCACCGGTTTCCGGTTTGTATATGCGATATACAAAATTGAATCTGCGGAAAGTAAGGTAACAAAATGCAATCAACAGCAACTATCACTGCCAAACTAAGTCTTGCCCCTAAGGATCAAGGTTGTTTGGACTTCAAAGTGACTCATCCAGATTCAGACGTTGACATGGTCTTTGAATTTCTATTTGCTAACAATGAATTACATCCATGGGTTACCTATGCAAGAAAAAACGCAAAAGTGGGAATAATACACTCCCTCTCCAACAATGTTCACGCTGATTGGCAATTAGGTTGCGTCGTTTTTGAGATGGTGAGTCATGATAATGGTCGCACCATAATGAAATGCAATCTGCCTAGAGCTCAAGTAGAAGAAGCGTTACGATTGGAACTCATAGACGCAATGAGTCATGGTCGCATAGTGTTCTCTTTGAATGACCATTAAACCGCGGTACATTTTTTTGTGAACATTTGTAAGAATAACATAACTAAATATCAACTTAACAAACCAAGCACCATCACAAAAACACATTTGAAAGATCTTATCAACCCTCATTTTTATCTTTTAAACTTCAGTGTTGCTGTGACAATCATGGGCGAAACTGGCACAAACACAAACATTAAATCCGAGCGTGATATGTTGAAAATTAACACTCGAATTTCATTGTCCTTTACCAAAGTTCATCCCACCGATGCGCAATGGTCGATTGTCTTTTTATTTGACATGCGTTCATCCGATAATCGCAATCTTATATCGCAATTTTGTTATACTTTTCATAACGCCCATGAACATACTCTTGATGAGTGGCAAAATTTTATGAAACACGGTGGAGCTATAATGCAAGGTGAGCAACATGAAGGTTCAATCTATATCAATGATGATGGATTCATGGAATTTCGATTTGGTTCGATGGTGTTTGGTCAATGGCAACCACCCACTTTCCAAATGCACAAACAATACGTTTTGGACAAATTACGCCAAATAATCACCACCGCACAAAATATGTCATTGCCTTTTGCACCTAATTCCGATATGTGGGGACGAACAAGTGACAAAGAGAACGCCCTCAACAAAGCACCAACCAAGAACGAAAAAAATGACACCTCTACGCTAAAATGGTCGGCGCTTCAGTGCCTTGGTGCCGGCCCAGGATTGCAATATTCAAAATAAGCGACCTCCATTTTTTGTCAACTCAACTTATGCATCACCCACTACTCCGTGTCGAGCATCGGTATCAATGTATCGTTGCGTATATTTTGAGCCATGCACTCCACCACAACGTTCTCCATAATAGTTGCCCTTAAAATCCATGCCCTGTTCAGTGTTGTTCATAATATCTAAGGCTCCTAATAATTGGTCTGATCGTTTCCTATCTTGAGTTTGGTCGCTCGCTTTCCATGGATTATCATAAATATGTTGGTCGTTACGGCTTTGTTCTCTGGCTTGAGCCGCGATTTTATAGTTGTGTGTTTTGATAGACTCGTGAGAGCGAACACCATCTTCTTGAGTATCAAGGATGGCACCATAAATCATTTGCATTTTGGCACTTTTGAGATTTATACCCTGATCACTGGTTGCAAAATTGGAGTCGGTGACTATGTTTTCTCGAACAGCCGAGAAATCTTGACCCTGTTTAGCAGCTTTGTATAAAATTTCCGCATTGTGATAATGATGAGCAGGTGTAACTCCATCTCGAGTTGTCGATCTGGCCCCATGCATTTGCTCGACCGGTCCAGTATTTTGGTACACTGCGGTCTCATCGGAGGTAGCAAATCGAGCTTCCGATTGAGCTTCGTGAAATAGTGCATTAATGTCGTTTGATAATGTTGCTTGTTTCATAACAACTGTTTGTTTGGCTGATCCAAAATCACAATCAGCATTACGCAACATTTGCACATGTTGTGCCCTAGCATCACAATGTTGACTCATGAGAACCCCTGCGGCCTTAAAATGTATAGAAGTATCTGTTTTTCCCAAGCGACTATCTTGACTTTGCTGCGCTGTTAAGACTTTGCTCTCGCTAGAGGCCTTCATATTTTTTCTTCTTGCATCGGCGTAAACATGAGTTGAGTAATCTTGATCTGAAGTTTGGTCCCTCCATGCGCGGGATTGTCTTATGATTTTACCGCAAACTACACTCGAGTTTCGTTTTATATTAAGGGCTGCGTCAGTTATAAAATCTCCATAACCCTGCACATGAACAGGATGGCACGCCGCAGACTGATGACGATATACCTTTGTAGTCGCTGGGGTCCTACCATCTAGTTGCCTATCGAAAATTTGCCATCTTTTTTGAGTTTCTGCTTGGGTTTTCATTCGATCGCGAATTTCTCTGGCTTCTGCTCGATGTGAATCGACGATAAAATCTGATCCATCTTTGCTGAATCGATAAAACCTATTTCTTGCTGCGCTCTGAGTTGCATATTCTTTGAAATCTGGATCAACATTAATACCGCGCACCTCTCTATCCGCATCGCCGGCAAATCCCAACATAAGTTCCGGCATAGGCACATCTTCAGAACCACGATGGCCGTAGTATTGTAGTTGTAATCGACCATATGAAGAATTTGTTGCCCCTCTGGGCTCCTCGTATTCAAACTTGTTTTGATCTGGTCGTCGATCTATCATGAGACCTCGGGCAAAATCGTCATATTGATCTTCCGCATAATCCATATCAGTTTCTTCGAATTTATCCGCCAACATTTGAGCCGGCAATTCGCCATCATCATACCAACCTGCCCTCACCGCCATGGGTGTTTGAGTTGGCCTAATTGCTAAGTCAGGGGCGTTTTGCAAATTGTAATTCATGCGTATTTTATCAACTTACTATTATGGCAACTCTACTTACAAAATTAAAAGAAGTCTTTCTTAACCATCACGTTTCAAAATTGTGGGGCGTTTGGACAAAATGACATACTATTGATTGCAAGTTAGAGTTGTGGACAGGTCATATAAAATTGAATCTTACTTTTGCAAATTTAGATACTGCGTTTAACCTGACATGGAAGGGCTTTCCCTGAAACAGGAGCAAAGAGATAGAGTTAAAAAGTATTTTAATACTACGTATGTGTATCAAAATACCCGCTCTCGAGGGACCGCCAAAATACAATGGCACCAATCTGAGTTTGATCCCGATACTCATAAAGAAAGCGAACTTCGATTGAACGATTTGACTCTAAAGTGTGCTAAAAAGGGAATCATGATGCAGTCGTTTTACTCAGTTGATCGATTTATGGGCGTGGAACCAGCCGCAAAAAAAGTCAAAAACGTTCCTCAAAAACTAATGGTCGATAACACTTCAAATCAACTAAGTCTCGATCCAATCCTAATTCAACAATATCGCGCGCAATTAGAGGCCCAACTTCAGTTTGATAGACCTGTTTGGGTTCCACAAAGATATGTTGTACCACCTATAATTTCTACAAGTGTGCACAATCCACCATCGTGCGCAGACAACCTTGAAAAAGTAACCCACAGTGACTCGGACAGCGATTCAGAAAGCGATACCCAATCAGAAAGTGGGCTATCATATGACGAAACTCCAACTCTATCATCTGAAGAAGCACACGAAATGGATGTGGAGACTTACAATGTATTGGCTGGAATGTGATATTATAAGCCACCTATTTTTTTCTTACCCATTTAAACATAGGACGAAGCTCGTTTAACCATGGATAATATAATGATTCCTAATGATGCAATGGAAACTAAAACAATTCCTGACATTCCCCCAATAGTGGTACCTCCGGGCAAATGTGAACTTATGATAGACCATCGTGAAAAATTAGTCACTCAATACAAAGAAGAAATGTCGCAAATTAACCATACTATGACAATGTTGACGACAGGGGATTATTGCGTTCTAAGCCCCAGAGGCAAAATCTTGGCCATTATCGAGAGAAAAACATACAACGACTTTTCGGCATCCTTTAAGGATGGACGATCAGAAAATGTAAACAAGCTTATCAAATTAAGGGAGCAAACAGGGTGCACAATTATGTTCATCATAGAAGGCAAAGAATTTCCTGACCCTCAAACCTTATTTGCCAACATTCCATATCGCAACATTGAGTCGAGCATATTTCACATGATGATAGGGGACGGCATAGTTTTTCATAAGACACAAGATGCTCTCGGAACAGCGCGAATGTTGATTCGTTTTATGAATTCTATGAACACAATGTTGACCAGCAGAAAGTCAGTCGGATATCCCAATAACATATTGGGAACTGAAGGTAACTCAGATTTGATAATCGAAGGTGGAAGCGAAGTTACGCCACCAGAAAATAATAGGTCTGCTGCGATTGACATGCTAACAAAATCACAAAAGAAAACCGTCATTGATGTTGTGCGAGATATGTGGAATTGTTTCAAAGGAATAACGGTCACTTCATCGGAAAGTTATTTGGCGAAGTGGTCAATAAAACAGATCGTTTGCCATGAAGTTACTCGAGAAGAAATATATGGATTGAAGTTAGCGACCGGCCGCAAAATAACAAAATTAACGGCCGATGGGTTAGTTACAATTTTACCCACCATAGAAAGAAAGCTTCTCGGGGAAATCCCCGGCATATCTTCCGAAACAGCGGCTATGATTCTTTCGACCAGGAGTCTAGCAGACTTATTGAGAATGACCGCTGATGAGATGTCAATCTTGAATTGTGTCGGCAAAACCCAAAAATCTTTGGGACTTTTGAAAGCAAACTCCATCATAGAACATTTTAACTTTAAGCGATCTTAAATTTGCACCTGTGACAAAAAAACATCGCACACGTGGCACAAAAAAACAATTGGTCCGTAGACCTTTTGTTTTTTCAACATCATAATTATGAATCCTCATTTTCCATTTTCGCTTCGAGCAATCTTGAAGTTTTATGAATAGTGGTAGGTACGTTCACAGAATTAGCGTGGGACGTCCATTCATCAGAATGAGAATCACACAACCAGAAGTCAAAATAAGAATTGTCGGTTCGCAATATTGAAACTTTATAACCGCATGTTTTGGTATAATAATGAGGACACGCCGCATCATCACACCAACATTTTTCTGCCTTAAACAATCTGCATGATACAAACCATTCGTTAGTAAGAAGTTCGCGCAAATGCACGACTCGCATACTCCCGTATGTTCCTTCTCTAGCAAAAGTTTGTGTAGTGAATGCCATGTAGTTAAATTTAGAAGCCCAAAATTCAACTTTTTGTCAAAAAAATCAATAGTGAGCCTTTTCAAATTGGGTCCAGCAGAGTTTGCAAAATTGCAAATGTGGATATTTGGCATTTTTATCAAGCATAAACGCATGATAACCCATATGCTCTACGACACCCACCTTACCTTTTGTGTTGGCAAAAGGCAGTGCGCATCCCTTAAGATTGCAATGATTTATGGGGGCCCAAAGCATACCGTCTTTTGGATTTGGTACGCTAAGGTCACGAATTTCAAACGTATCCAACACTTCGGTTGCGCTTAACTTTGGAATTGCAGTTGCCATAGTGTATTTCTCAGAGATCGCAAATTCATTTTTTTATGAGCGGGCCGGACAAAAAATAACTTTTCAATCAAAAAACGAATCCATCCTAGGCAACAATATTTATGTCAAAAAACATCCGATAGTTCGGTACGCTTTTACAAGGGAAAAGACTTCTTTCGACTTGAAGAAAAATGGGTAGCTTCTCGAGATTTAGTGGTAGTTTATAGAGGAGTGCATTGCATACATCTCACAGTATATCAATCAGAAAAATTAGCAGTCCAACATTTTACTCATTGCTACGAAAATGAGGAAATGTTTCTGACCGACCTCAACGCTTTACAAGAAATATGTCCTCGCTAGAGCAGCGCAAGTCTTTTTTGTTTGTCAAGTTCAATCCACTTTGTTAGTTTTTCTTGACGAATGCCATCCAACAACGACAGAAAGTGGTTTGAAATTTCACGAAACGACAGAGAATTAACTTCGTCTGGGTTAGCGTAAACATAGTCAACCAAATGTGCAGCGTGCTTTCTCAATTTGCGATCACTCATCCAGTCCACCAAAAACGATATGCCTATATTTTTGTATTTGTCAATTTCTACCAAACTTGTGTCATCTTCATTTATCATTTGGTAAATGTATGTTGGAAACCCTTTGGAATTATTGTGTGAATAAAGTTTAAATGATGTGTTATTGTAAACCCACCTCAGCGCGCACAAGTTAGATTGTAGACTGCAAAGATTGGGATACATAATCGATGCGGCAGTTATTTTGTGCAGAGTTTTAGCAACACCCTTCGCATAACGACCTTGACTCGAAATCCAAATGAGGGACAACAAATCACAAACAAATAGCAAGTCCATCAAAGTCGATTTAAATTCTCCACAATCAAATTCATCTATTATATCTTGTTTTTGAATTGTGTCGTCAAGGCCATCATGTGCACTTTTGCAAACCAACCTTATTGTAAGGACTGTTGATGGTTCATTGCAGAGTTCAAGTATTTTTACCCAAATGGACATCTCTTGTTAATGCGATTCTGGTTATCAAATATAATTAGCATGATTATCATCTCTTCTAAAAATTGATCCTTGGCATTTAATGTCGCAAGTTAAATTATTGCGCGGCGGATCCTTCTTCAGTTTTGGTAAAGATGGTCAATGTTTTAGGCGAACAGATTTATTAAGTGTTAATGGGTTTGAGTTTAATTTGCTTTTTGCAAAGTTGTATGGAGCGCGAACGTCAATACAAATTCACGTTTGGAACAACGCAATTCAAACCTCGGTAATGTGCAAGGCATTTTACCGAGACAAGGAGACCATGATTGCCGATGCTAAAATATTGCACGAGTTGTGCGATTCTTATGATGAAAGTCGATCATAAAAAATGGGAAGTCCCTTAATCACCATGACCTTCCACTCGAATTTGATTTGACACATCTTCACCAACGATGTCATCTTTGGACTTTTCAAAGTCAAACGCGTCATCTGAAAAGGGTTTAGCTGCCTCAACTTCATCATCAACATCTCCTTCTCCACCATCGTCTCCCAAATCATCTGGTTCATTTTTGGATTCGGCGTTCTTATCCCCGAAGATAATGGCCCAATTGAACATCTCAAATTGAGAAAGCATATCTTCGCTTTTGACAATTCGGTTAATGGCAAATATAACAAATTGCCGGCACACTTTTTTGGCGGATTCATCTTTGATGTCCCACAGAAATGCTGAGATCTCAGCCAACAATTGCAAAAGATATTCAAAGCAACCTTGCGGATCGGACTTTTTAACATGGCGGGCTATGCGGATTTTTTCATTGACATCGGCTATGTCGGGTAAGAGTTTATCGAAAACGATATAGTCCTTTTGTATCAGCTTATTGGCCGACATAAAATCAACCATTTCAATCGTGGGTTTTGGAATTGTACCATGGTATCTAAGTTGGTTATACCACATAACAAAATTTTGCAAATGAGTTACCATTGCTGATATTCTGACATCATCCGGTGACGATGCTGGTCGGGGAATTATTTCGCCGCTGATGATGGATGACATTTTTTGTTTTTCGATGTTGCCAAGCGCCATCAAAATCCTTACGTCAACTTTGGTCTTATTTGCTAGGTCAATTATGGAGTTGTAGTCAAATGGTTTACCTTGAATTTCAGACTCAAGATTTTTATCTGCAACAAACACATATTTTTTATCGGAGCGTGTGATTTTAAACAGATTATTGTTTGCATTCTCAAGCTCAATTTTCAGCTCGTCATAGTTGGGTTTGTATTTTTCAAAGTATTCCGCCGATTTAGTGTTGATAACGAATCCGCATATTTTGCATTTGGGAACTTTATCTTCAGAAAATTGGTGCACTTTGCTTAGCGGACAACGCACCTCAAAAACAGTGAAGAAATTATCTATGGTTTCTAAGATTCTTATAGATTCAACAATGGATTCCTCATTGAGAAGATGCGATTCGGATTTTTTAACGCCACAAATTGAACATTTTTTGTCAACTAGCGAATATTTGAGAGCAACACCCTCATTGATATCGGCTATAATTTTCTTAGAATTGGTCTCAAAGGTCTTATGTTTTCCCGGTTTTAGCGTAGTTCCCAAAATATCACCAAGGGGGTTAATTGGAACGGGACTTACCTCTTCCATTATCAAGATGGACCAATTGTGAGACTTTCCTTTTTCATCGTAAAGATTACCTAATTTTGGCGCCGCATATTTGTATCCCCGCTTGGTAGTTGGTGTTCCATTGTAACATGGTTGCTTAGCGAGTATTTGTCGGTATTCTATAAGCGCTCTTTCAGAAGATGCAAACTTTTCATACCTTTCTTCTGCTTCAGCATGTTCAGGAGATAAAGCAAATATTATTTCACCTCTACTTTGATTTGATACTTCATTTTGATACATAGGAAACAAGAACAACTTATCTTTTATGCGCTCAGTATAAAGTTCGTATGATGCAATGGAATATTCACCAGCCAACTTATCTTCTAATTTTGCGAATTGTCTCAGTGTGGTAGGGAAATTGTAGAAATTTTCTGTCGCATTTTTGGGAAATTTGGCAAACGCAAACTTACTTAGCAAGTTTCGAGACCTAACTAGGTCACTGGTTGAAGCGCCGAATACTCTCTCCATCGAATTTTCCAAAGTTGCATCTTTTGGCAAAACCAAACTGCCAACCTTTGGTGTGCCTCGCTTGAGCATGGAGAAAGTATATATGTAAAGTGAATCCCGATAAAGACCAAGGTTAAATTCGTCTTGACTTTCGCTATTGACAATGGTGGTTGCTGCTTCATTGAAAAATTTATAAGCGTCCACTATTTTATTTTTTATCACATCGGTGTTCATGTCGGGTATGGATTTCAATGCAACATTTTTTGACAAAACGATTGAGTTTATTGCAAATTTTATGAGCTCAACAACAGTGTTTGATTTTGACTTTGTAGGGTTGCGAAACTCAACCTTGTCAGGATTTTTTAGGACAAGTCTTATCATATAAGCGAAGGTGTAGATTGATATGTAGACTTGACTTTTTGCCTTCGCTTCATCGACAGTATTTGTTTTAGATTTTGCTATCAATCTTTCTATGTCAGAGATTGGTTTATAGCATGCGTCCCTAATGGCCGTTATAATTTCTTTGGTGCTTAACACATTGCTGAATTTCAAGTATCTATTAACCATCATGGCGATGTCTTTCCACATTGAGTCACGAAGCTCAGTATCTGACATCGACACTTCATCGGGATCCACTTCAACATCTAAATCCTCAATTGAGGTAAGTCGTTGCCCACAAATTACGCACATTTTATCCCCAATTTTGAGGCCGTCGGAGATGAACTTTGATAATTTTTCTTGTATGGTTTTTATCGGTGCATGATCAAGTTCCATTTTAATTTGGTAATAAGTGTGTTGACACATGATTTCAAATCCACAAACGTTGCATTCTATAAGTTTGCGATCGCCAGATATCGGTTTGAAAAAGCTTTCAAGGTCTGTGAGAGCGGCTTTGATATCGGTATCAGTTTTACTTTTCACGAAAATTCTATATTTGTTGCGATGTTCGCATTTGTTGGATGAGTATGCCAAAATGTAATTTTCCTTTCTCGTTTTTTCATTGGTCACAATTCCTTTTTCACCATCGGCCAACAAGTCAAGAATCTTTGTTGGATTTGACACAATTGCGGGCTTATTGCGCATCTTATCCTCAATTTGAATCCTACGATCAATGCCAAACTTTTGTTCTATGATGGCTAAATAGGCATTAAGTTTGCTACGTTGCTCTAATTCTTTGATGGCAAAAGAGACGCGGAAATTTTTTCTGGAGTTGCGTGATTTTTCGCTGGTCATCATCTTTTTGGCTCGAGCAGAGGCAAGGTCAAATTCCAGTAGTTCATACAACAACAAATAACCGGCACCATCAACTTGGGCCACAACTGCATCCCTATTTTGTAAACATAAGGCACCTTCATAAACTTCCCTCATCATGATTTCTATTTTGGTATCTGCGGACTTTTCCCAAGCAGGCAACTCGAATTTAAATCTGTTGTAAAGAAGCGGGGTGTTCTTTTTGAGCAACAAACTTAATTGCGCAGTGAGGTATGGTATGATGTACGGTTGAGCATATTTGGCAAATAATACGCGGGTAAAAATGCGCTCCAATTTATCGCGAGTTTCGTCAAAAAGCCAAGATTCTTCATCCCACGATGGATCAAACGTGCGAAAGAAAGTGTTATGACAAAGATTTAACAAATCTTCAAACCCCCATCGACCATCTATCAACTTAGATCGTGCAAGTGTGTCGTCGCATTTTTTGATCCTGCAAAAGGATTTAAATTTCATCCCCAGCACGATTACAATTTCTTTAGGAGGCGCAACGTACTTGCGACCATTTAGTTGTTGGCACACTGTTGGGCTATCAAATGATACCGCTAATGCGTTTGGTGGCAACTCGAGTTGCTCAATTTTAGGAGGTGCCTTTCTTGCAAATGCACCACCCGTTTTTTGGTTGGTCGATAAGATGGATTTTTTACCCAAGTTAGGTATGAGGGGTATAATGCAATTCTGAGTTTTGGTGTTGGAATTTGCTATCGAAATAATCTTTCTTAGCAAAAGTTCAGGCAACCCTGGGTTTGCGGCATCGTCTATAAAACCAGCTTCGTTCCCAATTAAGCGGCTGAACATTTGGGCCGATCTAATGTGAAAAGAAGGGGGTAATATTTTTCTTATGTAATCTGTCCTCTCCTCATCGTCGAGCGAATTCAGAATGACTGCTTGCTCAGCGATGATCTTTATGGTATCGCTTGGTAAGGGCTGTGACATCGTTGTTTTATATATGAAGACAGATTCCAAAAGGAAAATCGACCCAATATGGTCGCATTTTTTACTATATAAAGCTTAGGCAGTTGGTACTAACTTGAACATAATGATTGCCAGCAAATCATCCAAACCAACCAAAGCCAACCAACCTAAGGTCGAAAACGTGTTAAAACCCAGTAACCAACTCATTTCAGCCAAGGAAGCTAAAAAGGATATTTCCCTTGAACAGCTGTTGAAGGAACTAGAGTCAACTGCAGTTTTATGCCCCGATGACTCTCCTGCCGAGAGAGTGAGGTCCTTGGTCAGCAACATCAAAGTTAGATGCGTCGAAAACGCGACAGGTGGATTTCGAATTCACTTATCGACCAACAAAATTAAGGCCGATTTTAGCAGTCAGTTGCATCGTATCTGCAACGGAATTATCATCGATTTCCCTTCGTGCGAAGTAATTGCATATCCGACTCATATGCCCAATCCTAGATTCAAAATGAGTCAATTGGTCAAAAATTTAGACGCCTATGATATTTATGAGGCCTTGGACGGAACTATTTTGTCACTGTACTTCTTTGAAGAACGTTGGAGATTTTCTACAACGAATGGATTTGAAGTGAATGATTATTTATGGATAGGGCCTCCAACATTTGAGCAGGAGTTCACTCGTTTAGCTAAATCATATCCTGAGTTTTCGCTCGACAAGTTGGAAAAAAATAAGTCGTATACTTTTGGGATGAGAAGTCATTCATATCATCCCCTCAAAGAAGACCTTGAAAAATTATGGCTCATTACCATTTACAATCGCAAAACAAAACAACATGAGAAATTAGGTGCCACCTTTATGGGCATTTCCCATCAAATGCCAATGAAAGTCGTCGGACAAGCGGGTCCTCAAGAATTAGTCAGCCATCTCAAATCAAACAACGACCGGGCGTTAACTAACTTTATGCGAACAAAAACTACGCCAGCTTACGGATATATTTTGAGGACTCGAGCATCAAAATCAGAAACGCGATTGTGTGATATCTTGTATGAATCATCGTTGCTAACATTCATTCGTAAAACCATATACGACTTGCCAAAAGTTTCCGGCAAATCCTTGTTGTCGTTGACTCATGAAGGCCGATTAACCTATGCAGTTTTTAGAGGATACTTAACACCTGGTAAAAAAGCAGACATGCTAGTCCTTTATCCAGAATTTGGCGAGATGTTTAAAATTTGGGATGTCTTCTTCAAAGACTTAGCAACCTTCATCGTAACATTTTTGCAAAAAATAACAAAAGACAAAATGGATAAACCTGTTATTCAAAGCAAACTCGCTATCAAATTTCCCTTCATCCAAGGAGCCAAACTTGCGTTATTGACCGAGTCAGTAATTCTGATGTCGCACCACATTGTTGCAGTGGGTCCTATAACTGCTCTCAAACCCGAGGCAATATCTTTGGTCTTAGATTTCCTTCTGGCGAAAGATCACTTTACTCTTCATTTTGGGTATATCCCAATGCCCGAAGTTGTGTCGCCTAAATAATTTCTTTTCACAAAATTTCACCAAATAACAACCATGTCAAACGACGATAGAGACGATAGATTTACCTCTTTTCATTGCCAAAAAGGATGCTCCCTTGTGGGATTGTATGGTCCATCTTATCGAACAGATCCGGTCAAGTTAAGATTTTTATCTGATATTGGAAGTCAACCAACTTATGGTTTGACGGAAATTAAAACCACACCTGGTCATCAGGCCACTCACACGTTATACGGCAATACAAGACAATGTTGGACTGTCACAGAAACTATGAAATCTGGATTTTTCGCGTAAAGGCAAACACAAATAAGGGTTAGAAATGCTAACCCTTTTTTGTCTTTTGAATGCTGGAGAGTCTAATATAGTTACAAAAATGGATGAATTAGCACGCATCGATACGGAATTAGAAAGATTATACAATGTAAGCGACCTTTGCAAAAAGTTGCGCAAGTCTGGTGGGACCTCTATCTGGATAAGTTACAGTCATATTGGGTTATCAAAGGCAATATGTAACTGCATAATGAGGAACTTTCCTATGTTTTGTATGGGTCCTAGTGAGGGCGCATCTATACCAAATGGCAAATTAGATTCGTTCAAACCTAAGCCATTCATAATCTCAATAAGAGGTCAACCCAGAATCGGCTATAGATCAGGGCCTAATGTATTATGGCTCAACTTGTTACACTTTAGTGCCAAACTGCCAAACAAAAAATGTAACGAAGAGCTCATAATTCTTTGGGACGATCCTGCAGATTTTATATTGTCTGCCATGAGAATGATTATTTTTCATCTGATGAACGTGGCTAACACAAATTACGATTGCGAACAATTGGAAATTGAATGGGATAGTGCGTAATCCTAAAAAAATATCGGGGCGTTGTCGCAATCTTACTTCTTTTCTAAAACATCAAGTCTAGATTTGAGTTCCGCCATTTCTTTTCTTATTTCAAGTAGAGAATTCTTCATCAACTTTATTTCAATCTGAATGTCAGGATGATGTTTTTTCCATAATCTCTCTACTCCAGAATAAACAACTGGGTAGTTTATGTATCCTGATATAGATTTGTTGCCTCCAGGATGACTTTCCAACCAAAAAGTTGGAACGTTATTGAATACTCCGTTTGACTTTATGAACCCTCCCATCTTAATGCGTTCGTCGATAGGTAAAGTTTCACCAGGTTTGTTTTTTACGACATATCTTATGTGAGTCCCCTTAGAAAGTTCAGGCCACATTTCATGGGTCACTTCCAAGAAGCTCTCTTTTAGCTCGTCGAGCCACTTACTTTTTTTGTTGACCACAACATATTCTTTTGATTTCCGACCAGTTGGGTTAGACCCAATGTTATACATATTTTGTGCCATTTGAATGGGTTATTTTGTCTCACAATGATCTAAAATAGAAAAGGAAAAAAGGCGTCACAAGGACGATTGGTATGCCGTCATCTAGCATACTGAGAAATAGGTTTATTTTCGACGTATCGAAATACTATTTTTGTTGTTATAACAAGGCTCATGGCGTTGTTTATTTTGCTTATCATTTGATAAGATGTAATGAATCACATGAATCAAACTATCTAAGCCGGTATGATTGGGGGTTTTTGTCATAGAGTGTTACTATGCTGACTATTATCAAATCGATCTTGTCGCAGTATTCGCAATTCGATAAGTTTTGCTATGATTGGTTTCGTGTGATGCATAAAGTCTTGGCAATTTTAAACTGCGAAGATATTGGTCATCTGAATATCATTTTGCAAAATACCTACATGTGATATAAACTGTGTCAAAGATTGAAGTTTGTTTTGATCAACATTTTTTGTCCCACAACTAGCGACGGTCGGTATGTAACCAATCAGGCGGCTTAGGGTCGTCCGAAAGCGATTCACTTTATTATTTGGCGGCGTCTTACCATTGCGCAGCCTTTATATGTGCATGTTTAACGACCTTGCTGGTCTTCGCCACATTCTTCTGTTAACTCGGGGTTTCTTTGTGGAGGTTTATTTACTTCCTGTATAGGTGCTGCCGTTACCAGTACCACCAGTTTGAGAACCACTGGGAGCTGTCATTGAAGTAAATGTGTTCATGCTGCGGATGACAATATGATTTCCCATATTCAATTTTTTATTTGAATACCTAATAAGCGGACATGGATTTAGTCGTAAAAAGGCAAAAATGGCACCAAGATTTGTTTAACGAATATCTAAATTATTTCAAATCGACGATCAAACCTCTGCCCAACGAAATGACAAAACAATTTTTACGCGAACGATTTTTGTTTCAACATTTGAGTATGTGCGATCGTCTTATCATAATGGGTAGACCACTCCGATATGATTTTGGTATGTTGCGCTCAACTCAATACGTGGCGGTTTTGCGAGTTAATTTTATGGATGTTGAATGTGCATATGGGTTGGTTTATAGTTCATATGACACGGAAAAAGATACGTTTTCACATAATGTGTTTTGTTCAGGTCCAACTTACGCAAGTCAAGACGGAGAGTATCGAAGTCGCATCATATCGGCGGAATATTATGCCGAGTTGATGACTAAATATGAGGATATTTTTAACCAAGTTGAGTCACTAGTTTTGGATAATCTTGAGGCTGACAGTTTTCAAGTCAGAGTGTTTTGTCCAAACAGTTCACATCAAAACACCATCGAGAAAAAATACATAACTTCCATTCATAGCAAAAGATACTCCATAATACTGTTATGCCTTTCGTGGTTGGTTGATTATTATCTTATTGACCGCAAATTAATACCTAATCATGTTGATGAAAATTATAAAAAACTTATGCTTTGGTTGGGTAAACATGACAAACAAAATACCTTTGCTAAATTAGTTCAACAACTTGGGGAAGAAAATTACGCAACTTTGATAAAACATCTGACGCAAGAACATTTTGATCTTGACCATCCAGTGAGCGCGGTTGCGCCGCAATACGGTCAAAAAATTATACCCCTTACGATGGCAGACACCCTCAACATAGAAAACATAAACGCCGATGCATGGAAGGAGTATTTCATAGCATCTTATTGTTCCAACTTGGTACCCAATTTTATATCACCATCATTTCCGATGGTCGCTGATTGGTTTATAATTCATGACTCATCGACAGAATTATTTGACAATCCTGCCATCTACACAAAATTTGAACAATCGAGCATAGCAACTGGCATTAACACTTTGTTGAAAGATGTTGACAAAAAAATGCATATTGAGGTTGACAATTTGTTGCAACCGTTGGACAAAAAATTTAACAAAATGTCATCTTACACCAAGCAAGCTATATCATACGCTCAAAAGGACATCGTGTTGACCGACTACGCAATGAGTTTTGTTATGGAAAATATGGGACCAACAGTCAAAAACATATCACAATATACAAAAGACAATACACTTTATCCAGGATTGTCCGATGTATTTTCCAATGACGAACTTTTTGCCAAGTTGTTATTTGAATATGTTTATGCATTTTGTTGCATGAATGCCAAGTTGGGCGTTATTCATGCAGATTTACACATGAATAACGCAACCATAGCGCAACAATTTGACTTGTCAAATAAGCCCAACATGCAACCTGGTATGTCAAAAGCATGTTTCATCGTGAAGGACAAATCATACCTTTTTGAAAACAATGGTTATTTTGGGTCGTTGATTGACTTCAGTAGGGCCTTCATAACCAACAAAAGCATTTTGGAAAAAGAGTTCGGTTCACATTTTGCGGAAATATTTCTCGAAGCCCAACAACCCAAGTTGGTTAGGTTTTTGGAACAACTTTTGCCCGATTTCAACAAGAAATATTCTGGCGAAATTGCAAAATTATCCCGTAGAGACCCTCAACTATTGTGCAAAATCGCAACTTTGGTTGACCCTTATATGTTCGGACTGAGCATGGAAGTTGAGGTCACTTTTGACCCTTCGATGAAGGATGTTGGACTTTCTGCAAAATCTAAAAAGCTTCTGCAAACTGTGACTCAATCTGCCGGTGAAATGTTGGTCAGTCTTTTGAAGGATGCTTGCGATGATAATTTATCGCCTGACATTGATTGGCCAAATCTCAAATTGTTGGATCATTTTGCGGAGTATCAACTTGATGAGAAATTGATGAACAAATGTATTGAGTTTGAAAAGACCTTACCAAAAATATCGCCGCTACCCTTTGTTGAAGATGAATCAAAATTTGGCAAAGTTTTGGTGGGAAATGTTTTTGTTTTCAACAGAGATCTTGAATATGACTTAAGAGGGGTTGATAATTGGGGTCCCATAATTTCACCAGAACCAATCATCCGACTTGGCAAAAAACACGGTCTTCCTCCCTTTGAATGGATTGAACAATGGAAAAACAGAGTCAAAAGAAACGATGCTGAGAAAAATGATGCCGCGTTGCAACAAAAATATGCAACCGAAATACCGGATAACTTTTATGAAACGTGGATGTTTTTGTGAAACATTGTGACTGTTTGGAAAAAATACAAATTCAACAAAAATGTTCCGCAAAATAAGTCACGACAAAAACCTTTTTTCGTCATGCAACCCAAACTCAAAATGCAAGATGCCATTAACATAGTTGCTAAGAAATATTTGGCTGGTGGATGGAATGTCCTATCAACACCCCGAGGCACAATTAACAACCTTATGGCAAATAAGGGAAGTCGAGTTCACTTTATACAAATCATCTTACCTGGGCATGAAAATGACGCTCGCTATCAAGGACTTGCAAAAAATACTTTTATACAAAATGCTATGTCAAATGGTGCGCAACCCATACATGCTAAACTGAAGTTGTCAGGTAACACTTATTCTATAAGTTTTATGAACATTAACATTGAGGGTCGATGTCTTATATCGGGTTCACAACAATCTCAAACCAAAATTAACAAAACCAAATAGTGTGAATGGATATAAAAAATTGAATTTTGTCATGATATTTCAAACCCATCATGAGTGATTTTTGTTCAGCTTGCGGTACAGTGTTGAACCGAAATGTTTTTGGCAATGGCCAACTAGTTTACAAATGTCCGTCATGTGGACAGAGTTACCCAGGAACGGCGAACCAAACTTTGATATCTATAGTGCCCGCTAGAGAAAATTCCAATCCTGTGCAATATCAAGATTTTATTAACCATGCATCTCACGATCCGGCTGGATACAAAGTTGCCAAAAGATGTCCGAATGATGATTGTGGTTTGGACTTTTTAACCTTAACTAGATTCCCGCCTAACGAAATTATCATGTATACTTGTTTGTGTGGTTACTCTGCACCAAGCGCGCAATACGACAAGGATATCCAATCCAAAAAAATGTAAGGCCGAACATCTTTTTTTTATTCTCGTGGAAAATTATTTACAACCCACCTTGTGCGTGTATCATAACATTGGGATCTTTGTACTCGACACAGTCATACAATTTTCCTTTGATTACTTGTTGACCCACAACACGCTTCACGTTATAACCACATTTTCTAGTGTTAATGGTTCGATTGGCAATAGAAGTTGCATCATCGCCAGGTAAAATGGGCACTGTGACGCACGCATTTCCGTACAAATTGATGTTCTTTATAAGTTGCACCATTAACATAGTTCTCTCGAAAATAGTCAGTATGTCACTGCTTCTATGTTCGCTGGGAGGTATAACTATGAAGTTGGCTTCTTTTTTTGGAATTGCGCCTGCCAAAAATGAGGATATCTCAACTTCTTCAATATCTTCCTGGTCATCGTCGCTTTGAAAATCGTCGCCTTGCTCCTCAACCTCGCTGTGAGATGAGGGCTCATCATCTACTACTTCGTCATCAGAGGACCCCTCATCGGAAACAATATTTTTTACGGATTTTGACATACCTTTTATTTTGTAGTTTATCCGTATTCAATTTTATAAATGGCCCTTTCTTCCAAAAGATGGATGATAAATTGCGCAACTGGGACGCAAGATTGTTATTATTACCTGATTGACATTCTTAATTCGTGGAGGTCTTATGTTAGCATAAGAATGGGGCTGACGAGCCACCCAAGAATTATTGAGGTTATGGTTTACGAAAAAAATGTAACTTCTATTGTGGTAGCTTATTATGACACGTGTGAAACACAAACGACATTTACCCTCGATTCTTGGTTGACCGAATGGAATGTTTGGGAAAATGACAAGCACATTATTGACATAATTTTTACAGAATTAAACTCTGATGGACAAAAAGAAACTTATCAATCCCAACTTGATTTAGTGAATGATGTTGAGTTGCTAACCAAGTTACCTTGTTCATTTACGGAGTTGGATATGTTGCCAAAAATCAAACTGGTCGACCGTGTTATATGATAAGAATTTTGTGGAATTGTGGTAGCGAACCGCCACCATCTCTTTGGGATGGGGTGTCATCTTTTGGTAAAATTGTGCCCTCTGTAATTGTTGACCATTCACTCGCCAAAAATAAGTTAGGCATTAAGTTTTTTTGTTGCATCAAAATATGTTGATTTGACTGGGTCAAAATTTTACACAATTCATCATATTTTTTCATCAAAGGCAAGTCCATTTTACGCAGGTTTGATTATGATTGACATAAAATACTTTTACACAAAATGATTATCGGGATTGACAAATCCATCTAGGACACAAATGTACGGAGTAACAACGTCATAGATCAAAGTTTCTCTGTTAAGTTTGGCTGAAAATCCGGAGGCAACTATATTTTTGGGTTGAAGGTTGTGGATAAATTGTAAGTTGGGATCTTTGTTTGTAGGACCTGTAAAAAGTTTTGGCGTTTTGATGGTCAACCCCATTTTAGTTTTATACAAGTCACCAACCAACTTCACAGAATTCATTCGATACCCATCATATATACATTTTTTGAGTTTGCTCACAACATCCAGCAAATTTTTGGCTGAATTGTTGCCCAAGGAAAATATTTCTTGACCATAAACGTCAAATGAATTTGTTATCAAAGTTTCGATAACAGCATCTCTTGATGACATAAAACTAATACAAAATTTGTAAGATATCTCGTTATCTTTGCACCATTCGCGCAAAGTTGAAGATAATTTTTTGTGAGACACCCCAACAAGTATTTTTTTTATCGCGTTGAAAAACAGAATACCGTCTATGAAATCATCACACAACAAGACCTTAATTTTTTCAACTATGTTGGTTGTGTTGAATTGAGGTAATGATGACTTATAAATTGCTGACCAGTTGGGCATTTTCATTTTATCATTTTTTATCCCGCGCTTACCATCCAAAGTTACCCAAACATCTATAGCTATTAAGTCCAAGATAGATACTTCGTAACTATACCCAGCCAATATCATTCTTGCATTTTCCAAAGACTCCGAATTTAATAACCTCGCCAAAGCACCTAACTTTGTGATTGATAACCCGTTTGTCGATAATGATTTAGGACTTTGTAAAAATTTTGTTAAATCAAAATCCCATTGGGGTGTCGATGGCGCGATATAGCCAAGTAGGTATAATTTTTCTATGGCAAATGACAACGCATCTGAACTTGGTATGTCAAGCAAATCAATATCTTCCATTCTAAAAATAGGCGGTTTGTTGGCCGCAATTTTGGATCGAAGCTGTTCCGCAATAAGGTCCAACATTATCGGCGAAATGTCATTCACCAAAATGCTTGGGTATTGGGATGTTGGTAACTTATCCCAAATCCATTTTGGGTAAAGAGGGTAAAAAACTCCTGGATGTTTTCTGCCCGCTCTACCTTTTCGCTGTATGGTTCTTGGTTGAGGCGCAGGTTTTGTCAACAACATTGATATTCCATAGACAGGATTAAATTCGGTCTCTCGATTAAAACCCGCATCTATGACATATCTTAAATTCGACATGGTTAATCCTGTCTCAGCCACAACTGTGCTCAAGACCACCCTTCTAGTTGGTTTGTATTTTTTGTGGTTGATAGTCACTGTTTGATTTTCAACAGGAATTCTCATAGTTTTTCGAAAATCTTCATTTTGTAAATTGACACCTTCCCCATCAACAAGTAGCGGCACAAAAACCTTACCCCCGCTCGATGCCAACTCGGCGTTATACGTCTGCAAATTTGCGAGGACGTCGCTCATTTCGGATTTGCCAGGCAAGAAAATGAGAATGTCGGCCTTGAGTGGATCATCATTGGGATTTTCGGTTATGATTTTTCTTACAACATCAACTGATGCTCGTGAATAATCGGCAATTGTGCGGTCCTCATTCCAATCCCACATCTCCGAAAAACCTTGCGCAGCCCCGCGACACCAAATAAAATTGTCATTACCAACACCAAAATACTGCAAAAATTTAACAGGCTCAAAAGTTGCCGACATAAGAACCACAAAAGGACAATCATGCCGATGAGCGCATCTCATTATAAACCCTTTGAGAATATATATTGTCATGTCAGTTTGTAAATCTCGTTCATGAGTTTCGTCAATCATGATGAACAAGTATCTTGCGCAAATTTCATCGTCGGTCATGGATTTTAGTTGGTCTGCCAGAGTTCCCACTGTTGCAGATAATACACTAACATTCGATGGCTTAATTTTGTTTGACTTTGTGCTCCATCCTATCGTGCGTCCCAAACTAAGAAATTTGTTATAAGGCAACATTTCCAAAACATTTTCTATCGTGGTCATGACTCTTGGTTGGGTACAAATAAGACCAAGACCTTTTTTGTTGTTTTGCAAAAATGCTCGATATAAGGATGGTGGCAACAAAGTTGATTTGCCTGAACTTGTTTCAGATTTTAAAACCAGTACCCGATTCTCAATACCATTTTTGTAGAGTCGGGTTTTAAACCAATCCAAAATATACTCAATGGGAATCCACTCTGACAACTCATTTAGTTTCGCGACATCATCGCTATACAATTTGCCTTTTACCATCAACGTTGGAAGCGACATGTTATCTTTTTGCAAGAGGAGAAAAAATGGTCCACCTAATTTCGGCAAAGTTGCGGTCTTTTTTATTGGGCATATTTACATCTGCACCTTTATACAAGGACGATGGTATTTCAAATGATATTGTTTGGCTTATTGGCGATAATAATTTTGTGGTTTCTCTCGCGCAAAAAGGAAAACTTTCAAAATACATTATATCCTTATAGGCAAATTACGTTCCACTATGTTCCTTGGTCTCCTACTTGTGCCGAAGTTAACTCTGTTTGGGAGCAAATGAAGAGCAACATTAAGACCATAAAATTCACAGAAGTTAACGAAGATATTGCCAAGACTGAATATATTTACACTTACCCAACCATAATTCTTATTGATGAGAATGGCAAACGACATCAATACAGAGGTCAGTTTACTTATGAAAAGTTGAGTGATTGGGCCTTGTCGGATTATCATATATTTTAAATTCAATCAAGATTAGTCATTTTTTATCGCTGTTAAAAATTGAATTGCCGGTCGATAGCAAATGTTACAATCTCGTTATGCAAATGTCACCAAAATTAGTCAAATTGGAAAAGTTGGATATGAAGCAGCTTTCATTTGCGAAGAGGAGATAACCGGAGAAATTTATGACCATTCATCCGAAGTTCAAAATGATGTTGGTAACATAAGTGATTATGCAGTTAAGCAAATTATATTGTCGTGGAAAGACCAAATAGACGCCCAACATTTGAAGGGTGGTCGATGTGTGGTGGTGATAGCCTTGTACAATTATCCCAAAGTTACATCGTTCATTCATTTTGTGGGTCCCGATCGCAAGTATGGTGTTAATCCAGCCTTACGTGAATATAACGAAAATACAAAACGCTACGTCATTGGTCAACAGATGTCATGTTGCATAACTAATCCCCTAGCTGACATCCTATATCCGTTTGTGTTATCGCTCAACTAAAAAATATGCCGATTGCTTTTTTGTGACTTAACTTTATTGAACGTCCATGTCATTTGCACCTTGTAACAAGGTTGGGTATTTTGAATTTATGTATTCTATTGCCGATGTTGCACAATGGTAGTTGTGTCCATGATCGCATTGTTCACTTATTAAGGCCCAACATGCTGTGCAAAACATTATCGCATTGTCATTCACCATTTGTCTTATGTGAAAATAGCACACAGTGGTATCAAACTCAGTTACCACTTGCGAACATTCTTCGCATAAATTTTGTTGGTTGGAAGTTGCATAGCAAACTGCACAATATCGAGAAGAATGGGTCTCCATAAATTCGGTGTTGCATCCTTCGCAAATGTTTGGCTTGATTGATAAGTTGCCAAAAAGATGCACTAATTCTGCCATTGTGGTAGTTGATTGGATTTTTATCTGAATAACTTAATCAATTTTTGATTCCAAAAAAATGTGGTTGCGACAAAAATGTGTATCGATCGGTAAAGTTATTTTATATCATGTGCTTTGTACAAATGTGTTTTGAGATATGATTTGGCAAATTCTTTCTTGCAAACGTTACAAACTGCCCTATTTGGAGCAGGTAAAGCTGCCACTGGTTCTTGTGGATTCTTCTTCTGAAGACATTGTATATTGCGTTGATATTCTTCTTTAACTCTGTCAGTTTCTAAAATTTTGATTTGCAACTCCTGTTTTGTTTTAATCAACTGAAGTTCGCTTTCTTTAGATTTTGCCAACAATTCCGCATATTCCTTTTGCAAGACTAAAAGTTTCTTTTCGCATTCTGCCAATTGTAATTTGCATTCCATAAAATCTAGTTTTGGTACGGAGTCCTCTTTGATAGTTTTGATTTTTCCAAATGAAACATATTTGTCGATAACTTCCACAAAATTAACAAGCCCATTTTTTTCTATGTTAACCAATTCGGTGATTCCATAATCTATAATTTTCATATTTTCGGCTTTGGCATAAGACTTTATCGAGGTTTCAACTTTCTTCATTTGCTTTGAGTCTGAACATTTCCAAATTTTGATCACACTTGGAACGACATTGTATTTTGCAAAGTGAGTTGTATGTTCGGTCATGCGTCTTGGCATATCCTCAGTTTGACCAAACTTGCAGACAGTATCTGATAATTTGAGCAAATAGACGCAAGATTCATTTTTGAAATCGTTTGGGTCATAAATGACAATCGATTTTTCTGGAGGACTTCGATACTTTTTAACCAGCCCAAGCATCCATTCTCTGGCTTCAGGTTTTGAGTGTTTGACTTGGAACACCATCTTAACGGCACCCATCAAAGTCAAAAGACCATCCTCTTTTTTACCAACAACTTCATCATTTTCAAACCCGCGAACGATGCTTATAATTTTGGCTCTGGGTATTCCCAATAATCGACCAAACTCTTCGGATGGAAATATAGGAGAGTCCCAAGTTCCTACAACTTTAACAGAAGAAGTACCCAGAGTTTCAACAGCTACCTCGTTCATTTGTTCCTGAATTGATCATCATGACTGATTGTATAAAAGAAAAAAGTGATGGCCATTCGCCATCAACATAAAATAAGGTGCAATAAAAATGCCATCGCTGTGGTGAATGTAACCCAAAATGATATTGCAATGATAATATACGCGATGCCACCTCGAACATCTTTCCAAGTTGGGTTAGGATCTTCATGTTTGAGGTGGATAATTTTGACTTGAGGTATTTTATTCTGCGAAGTCGACTTCTTAACTTGAACCCAAACTCTCTTAGATTTTAATCTTTTGATTGGCAACATATTGCATATTTTGTGTTTCGAATAGAAAAAAGTTGATGGATGTTAGTGCATAAACACATAACCCAAAGCTATCCACGCTGCTAAGACAGCCAACCATCCTTGAAATTCCCGGGCGTTTGTGAGACTATTTTTTTGAGCATCGTTGGACTTTTTCAACTCCTCAAGAAGGGTCGATATTTTGCTTGCATCCCACTCAGACAGTGAAGGTGTTTGTTTCACATTTGGAGAATGTACGTGCTTTACGATCACGATTCGTTTGTTTGTTTTCTTAACCAGTCTTGGTATTTTCATATTGTTAATCTGTTACTCTGATATTCAGTTTTTAAAAATTGAATTTCCTTTTGATAGCCAAATTATGGAATCTATTATTGCACCAGTAACTTCATTCATAGAATTAACGTGTAGTAGACCAAAGTGGCGATGTTTTAGAGCAGTTGGAGTTACATCTCACGATCCCAGTATTGCAGTGCAGCATGCGTTTGGAATGTCTAGAACAGACGTTATCGGGATTGGATCATTTGGAGAACAGTGGCTATGCAACGTCATGAGCGCTAAAATAAAAGCGACTCATTCAAAAAATAAGCGATGTATTTTGACCATCGATACGACCAACTTTCCAACCATCTTCTGTCAAATTAATACGATCCCTATACGCGAAATGTACACTCCTGAAGAATATGAGCTCGACACTTTTACCAAAGATGTGACAGATGTGTGGGAAAGTTATAATATGGCAACCGAAGTGCCCTTGATTCGTGTTAACTTGAATACAAACATAACCCAACTATCCAAGGTAGCTTTGTAGGAGTCTTTGATCGTTTTTTTGTTTTTGGGTAAAAAATTGAATTTGGTATTGGTAATTAAATATGCAACAACGCATTCCCATTAGATCTGCCATAAAACCAATAACCCCACCCGAAAAACCAATCGGCAATGAGAATTTATTACCCATCAAGACCTTTCCTAAAAAGCCCAAAAAATCAAAACGAAATCAACGTCGTGATGAAAGGACAATGAAGCTACTTGATAACGTGGATAAGAAGTGTGGTGATGAGTTAAGGGAGGCCGAAAGACTTCTGGTTTTAGATAAACATAGTGACATCCCAGCGACCAATCTCGAAATTGCGATGCGAGGTGATGAAGGGAGTGTCATGTATCGAGCCACACCATTTGGCAGGACCGAATGCCTAAAAAATGCATATGGACTTAGCTCCATTGCAGAGAAGATCATATTTGATGAATTTTGTCCCAAAGTTCGATCATTTCATGCGAATGGACAACGATGTGCACTTGTTATCTTAATCGGTGAATACCCATCTGTACTTTGTGTCATAAGGCTAGAGAAAAATATAAAGGAAATTGCGACAGGAGAAGAGGGCGAACACATTCTCAAAATGATTACGACCTACGATATGACAAAAGAGATGATGATTTTATATGCTAACTCCATTAGTGGCAACCTCAGAATAAATCTCATTCAATGGTAAAATTCCCACATTTTTTTCTTCGAAAGTTGAATATCGGCATCATAAACAAATTGCAATGTCTGAACCTACATTACACATCCTTAACATAAACTATGAAAATTGTTCATGCCAGCTTTATTGTTCGGTTGATCGGTCACAAAATACGCCGATTAGTTTGACCTCTTTTGAAGAGGGGTTACTTTTGACCATATTTGCATCGGAGTTAAGGGAACTTAGGTTGCAAAATAAAAGATGCTTACTTGTTCTCGAAACAACAAGGTATCCAATATTTATCTTATTTCTTGACCTCGACTATGAGTTTGGTGAGGATGACACCTCAATGGATGCGGCATTTAACAACTACGACATAACTACTGAAATACCCTTTGTGATAACTGACATAGTGAACTGTACACCAATTGTCAAAATGCTTAAATTTTGAAGTTACCCATTTCTGTTTTTTTAAAATTGAATCTCGATAAGTATCAAAATGGCAAATCTCGCCCCGCAAATACAATTAATTGAACCATTGTGCAATGAATTTTGTGAAGTTCAATCCCTATTGGGTAAGTATGGTAACTCGGTTACACTCAACAGAACGGATGAAAAGATCATTTTGTCGGAGTTAGCTCCCGTCTTAGCCAAGTTTCGCCAAAGCGGTATAAGACATGCAGTGGTTGTTGAAACAACTGATCCAAACGGCTTTGTGTGTTTTGTAGAATCTTCAGTCCAGGCCATCAAAGCTGTTGGGTTGTGCTGGATTCTATATGGTATGAACATTGAGATTCCGTTAATTATCAGTAGCACATCAGGAGGGGTAAGTCGAATTATCGATCTATGATCGATCCGCGTTTTTTTGTTGGTTAAAAATTGAATAGACAGTGTCTAACAAATGATAGCAAACGTTACTAATATGGTCCATCTTAACCACACATCAGATGGTGAGGATACTTTTGTGGTAATTGCAGACGAACTTCATTCTGATTATGAGCGCGCCAAGATTTGCGGTTTGGGTTTTTATGCAGAAAGATTTATCATAAACACAATAAAATCTAAAGTTTGTGAATTAGGTTTCGAGCAGGCAGGATATATTTTGATTGTCGATGTAGTTGATTACCCAATCATAACCTGTACAACTTATTCGATTAACGATGATTTGATAGATATCGAAAGAATGTTGGTTGTATATAATTTGGACGAGCTTCCAAAATTTGAGGCCAATACCCAATTAGCATTCCTAACGGTCAACTTTCTTACTAGTGCCAAATGGGTTAAGATTTTGCGCTTGTAATTTTTTGTTTAGAAGATTGTAGTTACTCGTAACTATGGACATTAAAATTGATGAAATATCCCTGTGCAAAACCGATAGAGATTGGAAGTTATTTACAGCCATCTCAAAACAGGTTGACTTACTTGAGGAAGTGGCTATAATCGGTATTGACCTATCAACAAAAATCAAAATAGCCAAGCATTTCATATCCGATATCGAAAATAACATCGCCAAAAACATCAGATCATTTTTAGTCATTAACACAAAATTATATCCCAAGTTAGCAGTTCGACTTGATCCAAGGGATCAAACAACAACAGTTCCTCTTGCGGACGAAAGCGTTAAGAGGATGGAAGAAGTGCGTAGAACCTATGACACTGCGACTCAGATACCTATTTTGATTAACAATCCAAAAGCTGGAATTTTTATTAGTATGATGTCGTTGTCATGTTTGCGCGAATGTAAGGGGTCTGAATTGGAGTTGATCAGATTTGGGGCTGAAAGTTGCAAATTTAGGTGCAATGTCCTAAGTCAACAAAACTTTCCAGTCGCCTTTAGTGAGAAAGATGAAATGCTTATATTAGCTTCCTTTCGGGCAAAGATAGAACAACTGCGCACTACAAAAACCAAATCGACTCTTGTTATGGTTGTCACGAATTATCCAGACATTGTAGGATTTTTCGAATTCAACTATTTTGATGATTCACCAAAAAATGAAATTTACAGGACATATGATCCCACAACTCATATACCGGTTGTAATAACCGACATTCGTTGCGAATGCGCAACTATCAAATTGGTTGATTTACTGGCGTCACATTTATTTTTCTGAACCAACTTCGCTTTTTTGTTAGGGATTTCAGTCACATAATACATCGAATCCAGACAAAAAATGGAAACCCAACTGGCCAAAATGTGCAATTGTAAACTGTGTGGGAAATTATTGCGAATACTGCATTCTATTAAAAATGACATTAATTGTGTGACTGTAATTGTGTTTTTCAGGCCATCAATGTGGGAGTCAGAAATATTCTCCCAGATGCCTTATTTATGTTAAAAGTTCACCTCGTTATGAGCGATCCATCCATCAAGAACGATTCTGCTTCAGCATAATTAAAAGTTGGATGAGGTTTGCGACGATGAGGGAAGTATGGAAATGGTTTTTTCATTGGTTCGCTACCATCTATTTTTTCATATATCATGCTTAGAATATATTCGTTTTGTTTGCTCGAGTTAGTCTTGCCATAAACATTGACGCTCGGATGCAAAGCAGATCTGGTAAACATTTCTTCAGCGTCGGTACCTTTTGCAACATCGCCTATAAAAGTCATATGTAATAACGAGACGTATCTCGACAAACACAAGGTCGATAATTCAGGATTACTTGTTCGATATACAAAATGACAACCCAGAAAATACAACATACATCCTTGCACATTCACAATGCGATATTGCGCGCCACCATATTCAACTTCATTTATCGATAACATTTTTCCATGAGTGTTGCAAACCCGTATTTTCATGCCGTGTTTGTTAGCCTCAACTCGCTCGGAAAATGCTGATCCAAACGGACGAAAATGTTGCGCATCTAATAGTGCATAATCAGAAACACATTTCTCTACATCATAGTGAGACACTACAAATGCACCATCGATGGTCGCTATGGTGATGCCTTCTTCAGTTGCGGTCAAAGTTGATGGACTAATTTTGGGCAAGTTCTCAGGATTAAGATGTAACTTTTCCACAATTTCTATATATTGTTTGTATATGAATGCATAAGCTGCGCATCCATTCCACACTAAGGCCCTATATCTTTCTGGTATGGTGATATTAATTTTGGTATCGCTGTTGATTTTTGGAAACTCAACTGGGTAATGTTGAAGCATCATGTTAAATCTTTTTATGTCCTTTGTCCATCGATCGAAAATGACCTCAGTTGGCGGGTTATCAAATGGAAATGACAAAGCGGAATGAACATCTAAAAATTGCCAAAGAGGGTGCACAAATTTCATACCATCATGCATTAAAGTTGGTATCACATCGAAGACTGATTTTGGCAAATACTTTATGTCTGCTACAAAATTATTATCGCCAATGTCGTTTTTCATAGTGGTCAAAAATATGGCAACTATGGATCTCGCTTCATTAAAGCCCGCATTGAACAAAATATCAGACAATTCGTAAGAATGTTCAGCGCTTTTCCAGGATACAAAATCCAAATCAGGCATAGCATCATCTTCGTAAAGTTTGTGTCCTTTGAGCCTGAGCGCCATATCAATGGCGGTACCTCCGTAGAGTATAAGTTGCTTTGACCTTATAAAATCTTTTACGATTTCTATGGCTCTTAATATTTCTTTGTATAGGGGATTGCTCCGTTTTGACAAAAGCTTCAATCGTTCAATGTTAGATTCCATGTGTAGTGTTGAAGTTACCTTTATATCATTTTAAAAAATTGAATGTCGAAATTTAATCTAATAACCGATGGCCTTATTAAACGAATCTTCCCTTGCATCCACCGATGAATTTAAGCGTTTAACCAAAGCATTTGGTATAAACACCATAATCGCACAAACAGCTTTGCTTACAAAGCGCAGTAATTATTGCGAATCATGCGATATTGCGATGGAAGTTATAAGCCCCTCAACCTGCGTATGTCCGCAATGTGGATCAGAACAAGCCTTACACGAAGGACCTCGTTCAATAGGTAGCGCAACCGTAACCACTGAAGCAGACAAATCATCCGAAAATAAGCATGGCACCTCAGTTGATTCTGCTCAAGCTCAACGTAAGGCCCTTAAAGAACAACTTACAAAGAACCAAATTCGCTACACTAATAATGGAGGGGTTGCTTTCAATGAACAAGTATTAGAAGAAGTCGTAACGCAATATAATGTATTGCAAGGGTTATTATGCCCCGATAAATCTGGTAACTTTAAGACCTTTGTAAAGCGCGCAACCGTGCGTAATAGTTTAATAGCAGCTCTGATAAAATTAGAGCACAAACGTAGGGACCTTTATCGAAAGGACGAAGATATTGCGATTTTCATGAACCTCAAAACAGTATCTTTCTCCAAAAGCACAAATGAACTTGCCCGCATAGCTCGATATCAAGGCCTGTCTAATGTAGATATAAATCCCGTTTCAATTGAATCGTTTGTGACAACGTATATGGATAAGTTGAACATTATGGATGTCAAATATCGGTTATTTATTCACGACCTGGTTGCAGAAACCGAGAACCAACAACTATCAATCACCAGCAAAATATCCTCCAAAGTTGCAGGTGCCATTTGGGTTCTCATTGTTAACATGGAGTTACCAATTGAATCATCGGCCTTGGAAATTGCGTCCGACAAGAGAAAAAATACTTTCATAAAATTTTCAAACACTATTTGGAACAACAAACTTTCTCTTGCAAAAGTGTTTTACAAACACGGTATCAAGATGTAACTTGGCTAACCTTTTTTTGCATATTGAGATTGGGGTTGGCAAATAATTGGTAACTATGGTCGACGAAATTTTGGTATCGGGTTCCAATATAAGGGGTCTTGTTTTACAAACCCTAGTTGGCACATCATCAAGAGCGAAAGTGTGGACCGTGGGCGATAACAAAGTCATAAAACTTTTTCATTGTCAAGACTCTAAGGATGTATGTGCCTGTCAATATTTTGAGAATGAAGTAAAGTTTTTAGAAATGATTCGCGATTGCGAGTTACCTATTTTTGGCAAACATCATTATTCAGATTGTATCGTTTTCAATGGTCGATTAAGACCATACATTGTTCTAGAAAAATGTGATGTCGATCTGTTCGTTGTTAAGAGATGTTGCTCGATGGGACTGCCGACTAAATTGGCGGATAAGATTGCAAAAACATTGTACTATGCTCTTGATTATTTGCACTCTAAGGATATCATACATGGCGATTTGAAGCCCGAAAATATCATGCTTTGTGTTAAGTGGACAAATGAAAATAAGGATGTAAGTTACATTCTTGATGAAGCTAATTTGGACCGCGTGCAACCCAAAATTATTGATTTTGGTGGATCGGGCACCTCGCAAAATACTGACATGATTTATGGAACGCCAGCGTTAAGACCTCCAGAATTATTCAACCGATGCAACATCACTACCGCTAGTGACATTTGGACAGCGGCCTTAACCGTGTTCGAACTTTATACCTCGGATACCTTATTTGACATCGAGGGCGATTCCTACATTGAATATGATTTATCGGCTGAATTACCCAAAAGGAAAGTCCATCTTACTTCCGCGCTTTCGATGTCGTCCGAATCTAGCGAAAGCAAATCGAGCGAAAGTAAATTGGATAATGAATCAAGAGACGAACGCGACGTTTTAGTGGGTTTTATGGAAGCTATTTTAGGCAAAATACCATCACGCTTGCATCCGGATTTATCGTTTGAATCTTGGTGGAAATCCAGAGACATTTACGAAGAGGCTGAACCTTCATCATGGCCAAATGATGTGCCTCGGTTCATATCTGCATCAGACGATGAGATACCGGAACTCATACCTGACCCTACTGCGATCGCCAGAAGAGATTGGCGAATCGTTCAAGATAGCATTTCTCTCAGTGACTTAGAAGCCCTTAAAATACCAGAGTTACGTTCGCCTGATATTGAGGTTAACCCAAATTCACGAGAGATGATCGTCGATCATGCAGTTGAGGATGACAAAAAAATAACCGCATCTATCGACCATTCCGTTGATGAACCAAAATATATGGACATACCAAAACCTGTAACTCTCCGCCAACTTATTGAATATAATAAATATGCTGTTGATGCAGCTTTGTTTGAAAGTTTTCTATTGTGCGGATTGCAATACGATCCTGCTGATCGTAAAACTGCAAAACAGCATTTGAGCCATCCATTTTTGCAAGATCGAGGGTTATAAAAAAATGTGTAGCGATTTTGCAATTATGCTCCAAACATAACCGTCCATTCTCTAGTCTCCTGGTCATATTTTTTGTCGAGCGACGATCGCAACAATGAAACTTTAGCAGTATAGTCGGCAAATAACAAAGTAATTGGTATTGGATTTTCCATAGGTCCATCACCTACACATTTTATATGAGCCCAGTGAACACCATTTGTCATCGAGCAAATACTATCGTCAATTGTAACCTCCATTGAAGAAGCGGTTTTACTATTCATAGAAGCCATCATTTGCAATGTACCACCAATAAGATGTTTAACATTTTCTGCTATTTTGTTTGCAATGGTAGAATTGTCGTTTTTCTTTTCAGGTTTGCAGGTTTTTTTATGGGACGGCCAGTCGGCTCGTTGACATGCGGCACTACAATAATCGGTTGAACAATTTGCGCACATGCTACCCGATGGTTTTTTACAAACAACACAATTGCGAGAATCCATATTAGGTATTTTGAATTTACTAAATCGTGAAAAAGGAGTTTTGTCGCGCTCATAAAAATCATCCTCGGTCAAATTTTTGTCGCTCTCTAGTAAACTTTTGTTATCCACTTTTTCCTTTCGAACCACTTCAACACCATCAATCACACAATTATGCTCAAAGGCAATTTGACTCGAAGGTTTTTTAAGGGAATCGGTAAAGAGGTTCCATGAAGGACGCGTGGCTTTAAATCTGCAGTATTGCATTTCTTTGGGCACAAAGTAGATTGGTGTATCTCGCACAGTTTCTATCCCTTCATGCCGATCATGCGCTCGCATTATTGCGGCTTCAATTTGAACTTCATTCGCTTCTTTAATCGGAGGAACTAATTCGCTTGGTCGCATCAAGAGTCGCAAAATTATTATACTTTTTAAGAGTTAAAAAAACAATTCGCTTCAGCGATTACATATCTTTTATGCATACATTAGTTAGCAAAATATCACGACAACAAGATTTTTTAACATGCAATTCGTCCAAAACATGACCCATTTTGAACCCCTCACCCTCCATCAGAGGTAAGAATTCGGGAGCGACTTGTCCCATTTGTTGGGATTCACAATATTTTATCATCTCTTTTTTCTTTTCAATGGCGTACCAGTATGCTTCAACGCCCAATGATTTACCGCAGGTGCACAATATAGGAGGATACATGTTATATTGATTGTGGGAAATTCAATTTTAAATTGGCAAAAAAATGTGAAACCCGCTTACAACGAAAGTTTCTTTATTAACGCATCAAGACTGGGGTCGAGATTTCCAATCGAGTTTAAGTACCCAATCACCTCTGCATTTTTGGCTCGATTGTATTCATCCAACAAGCGTTGATGTCTAACAAGTTTTGCTTCTTCCATATTGTAAACTGCTGTGAATTTGGTTGACTCTCTCCAATTTGTCACAACTTTGAATGGCAACTCTTCACCTCTAACAAATGGGACATATCCAAATGCGCTGCTGCACACAAACGCTTTTATCGATCGACATATCTCTTCAGGAGAGATGGTTGGTTTGTTTGTTCTGTCGGGATTGACAAGACGGCATATTCTTTTTCTTTCTTCTCCTCGAGCGTGCAAAAAGTCTCCAATCTTGTTAAAACAATCTTCCAAGCAAACTACATCTAACTCAGGCGCACATGTTAATTTGCGGAACCAACCAGATACTAAATATCTCAGTTCGTCATGAATGAGCTTCATTTCAGGGTCTCGCATATATAATTCATTTAAGCGACCACCATAAATGTTCTCGCCATTGACGGTGCCTTTTTTGTAAAAATCGATGAAGTGACTGTATATTTTTTGTGGATACAATCTGGCGTTATCGCGACATTCCAAAACAATTTCTTCCCGCATGTCGTTGACAGCATCGATCAGGCCTAGTCGGTTTGAACTAAAGAGGGAGCCTTCAGTCGAATTTTTAAGTTCTTCTGTGATTAAATTACTAACCATGGAGATGTTGACTGATCTAGGACTGCTCCACCAAGATCTCACAATCTCATCAGGTATTAAATAGTCAGATTCTGAAGAAGGTTTATGTGGTTCAAGTAAAAAGTAAATATCCGTTTTGTCATAAGAAACTAAGCCCAATAAATCTTTGGCAAGAGCAGGGTTACTCTGATAAACAGCATACCACAACGACAAAGCATATTCCAAAAACACATCTCGTTTATATTGACCAATGTAACCGCATGATCGTCTGCAAATTTGGTCCTGTTTAAAGTCGTTCTCAATAGCGATCATAATTTGGAATCTAATGTTGCTCGACTCTGCTTGATCCGGTTGGTAACTTCCTTTTTTGACTGGGACTTTGGCAAAAGCTGATCCTTTTGCAGGTCTCTCAGCTATTTTTCCCCCAGTTGTTGGGAGACTACCGCTCACCAAAATCCAAGCTGCAACGTTAGGTTTTGTTGTCTTGAATGCAGAGTCTGGTATGGCCTTGGCACCATTTGCAAATTCAATACCCATAACATCTCCAACTTTGACTTCCCCTTTTATCTCAACTAGTTGCGGTGGATTAAGACTGTTATAGGTTTCCCCTTTTTGAGATAGTAAATCAGCAGGGGTCTTGGCATGTATCCTAAAAATCATCGCATTGAGAGTGTCAATGGCTTCTTGCATATCGGCAATGACGCCAGAAGAAATCTTTTGATAGATGGCGTTTTTAACCTTTGAGTCCGCGGGGCGAAAGAAAGTGACACCTTTTTTTCCTTTCAAACTATTGAGGGTCATATGTACGCATGTTTGGCGCAAAGCTTCACCAAGTTCCGCATCAACTTTTTCTACATAATCGTGTAGACTACAAAATACTGAAGGACCTTTTGACATAGTTAGTCGTTATATACTTTTTCATATTTTATAATCGAGAAATATTGAAGTGCTTCTCTAATCAAAATAAAGAATGCTAGCCGGGTTCAAATTCACTCGCGTTAAAAAATCCCATTCTCTTTGCACGATCACTAACTGCTCCAACCTAAATGGTCAAGCCATAAACGGCCTTGGTTGTGAGGAGTCATCGGATAGACTTGCGGTCTATGAAAGTTATTTGGATTATCATCCTGGGATTTTTTCACCCGGCAAAAATTTACAAAAACATATCGGAAAAATTCACAAGCATCAACCTGATTTAGCAATTGAAGATAACACAAAACACCAACTTATCGAGGTTCGCAAAAATGCCATGGTCAATGAAAATCACAAAGAAAAAATCGGCAATGTTGAATCGTCAACCTCAATCACCATTGACAATTTTAACAAGGTCAATCGTCAGTAGATATGATGCGCCGACCGAAGTCCTAAATAAATCTTCTTATTGTAATCGAGTTGCGCAATATTTTTTTGTCGTTGGTCGGTAAGTTTGTATTTTTTGGCGAGCAGGTAGGACGAATTATTTTTCCATATTTGAAAAAAGTGTACGCCTCTACAACGCACGATGGGTGGAGAAATTTCAAAACCTTTGGGCTCCGATCAAGAATGTGATTATGACAATGATGGATTCTTATTCGAAGAGAGGAGAAACCTCTATCTCGAGAAAATAAAACGCGGAGACTTAGTTGCGTATGACGATAACGCAGTCCCTGCAAATAAACAATTTGTTACTTGCATGACAATTGATGGTGTAAAACGATATTATTATGCCGATATTTCGACAGATCCAACTAAGACCGCCTTCGGTAGACTTGTGGGTGCTCGGGCAGTTATATCTAACTATCTCAACAAAGTCAGAACTAAAGCGCAACAAGTTGTTATTGACAAAACTATTCCGCTCATCCTCGAAAACACGAAGCATCTTAAAAATGTTTCGGCTGAACTCATTGCGGTTGGTATTAATGCCCTATTGAAATACATAGATGAAGCTTCCGATGAAGTTTTGGCCAGCAAATCTGCCGAAGCAGCAGCAACCGCGGCAGTTGCGGTCGCTTTAGGAGCCGCAGGAACAACAATTGGCAACCCTGAAATAGCTGTCTTAGCCCCAGCCATTGTGCATCCTTTGTGGTTGGCAATCACTCAAGCAAAGGCCATATTCAAATCAGCCCGCAACCCACACCTTATTTCAGGAAGTGGACAACACTATTACAAGTATCAACGCAAAGTCGCTGGCAAAAAAGGTGGCGTCGAGCCTGATGACGGTGAGCCAATGAGTGGAAGTTGCGACGCTTGTATGTATGCTGGTGGCGCAGATGAAACTAATACGGATCTTGTTATTGATTACGTAGGCAGCGTTAAATCAAAAACTAAAGAGAAAATCATCGAAGATATCATCAAATTTGGGGAAAGCATCATGGGCAAAGAATTCCCCGGAACCAATTCAAAATCAAAAATTAGCAGCTTCATCAACGCGCTTCCAAAACCTAGTGCGGTTAAGGATGATGATGTGTCGATTCGTAAAACATGCGTCGGCGTAGCAAAACACATTAACGCTGTTTATGGCACTGACATAATCGACATCAATTTGCCACCTCATAAAATATGCCAATATATCATAGAAATCTTATCAAGCTTGGACGCAGGAGTTTATTCTGAGTTTCTAACAGTGTACAATGATGTTGGAAAAGTTGTGCGCAACTTGCAATTGCTTAAAACCTCGCTTGAACAAACTATCGAAGACACCCTTGCGCAAATAGAAAAAATGGGTGGCTCCAAGGGAGATTTGCAACCCAACTTGGAACTCCTTCAACTCACTATGAAGGAAATCGATAGACAACTTGCTCTTTTGAGGAATTTGTTTAATCTCACTCTTGAGCCAGCCGAGAAAGAGCTAGCCAAACTCCTCAAAGACAAGAAGGGCCTTAATGATTACATACAATCTGTTGGAGAAGATGAAACTTCGAACGCATTTGGCAAAATTTTCACATTTGTCTTGAGAGGACATCCAATCACTGCTAACATCGTTCTCACAATCCAAAATGCCCTTAACCAAGTTGGCATAACTTCTGCTGAATATGTGAACAGCAAATCCACAAAGGATTTCTTGAACGCTCTTGGTGACAAAATGAGATCTCAAGATTGGACCAATGGTGAAAAGGCTGAACAATATGTGCGCGCTATGGACTTATTGGTTCGTTACTTGCCTCGAGTTGACGAATTAGCAGACCGACTTAAGACCGGACAAGGTGAACACCATTCATTACCAAAACATGGAGGTCTTGGAGCCAACAACACCAACCTCGAAAATCAAGCCAAGTCAAAAACAAAAGTCAGAGACCTCATCTTCAGAACATTTCAAAGCAAAATCAACGAACAATTTAGGTTGTTCACAACCAAATTACAGGTCTTGGCTGACAAAATTGGGTCCTCTGATGTGCCAATCTCAGAGCAGCTAGATGCTCTTCGTCAATCTTTGGCTAGGATGGGCGATGATATGTTGGCTAAAAATCATGTTTACTTCGCTCTTACTGGATATTTTACCGATGCTCATAGCCGAAACAAGAAAGACGAATATATTAAGCGAGTTAACGCTGTTATCGGGGCTCTTGACTCCATGATTGAAAGCCCTGCATACAAAAATGCTGTCGCTTATTTAGCTGCGTGCAAAGAACATTTGCGATCAATCCTCGATATTATTAACCAAACAACAACTGACTTTTCCGCTAAGTTTGGCAGTAACGAACGACCAGAAGAAGTTGTCGGTAGCTTTGCTTACAAAAAGCGATCCGCAAAACACAAAAAAGGTGCCGATGAATTGCCAGACAATATTGCTGATGAATTTGACGCGAGTGATTTTGCCGAAGTTGATGGTGCTCACGAAGACGATGACTATATGGGAGGCATTGAGACCGACCTCAGCGGTAACATGGATTACCGAGGTGCTAAAGCGGTTGTTGATTCCATTCGTCAATTCGATTCGAGATATCGCAAGGCCCAACAACTTCGCAACTTGCGAAACGCCAGTCAAGAATTATCGGACTATGCCAAAAATTATGACGAGCTAACCGCAAAAAGTATCGCTGGTACAGTTCAAGAGAAAGAGCGAATTTATGTCCGACTCAAAGAGATTTTACGGGACCTCAAACCTGCAAATGAAGCTGACGGCAAAGCGTTTTATGTCAATGTAGTTGGGTTTAAAGATGGACAACGTGTTGTTGGCACAACTTTTGAAGAAGAAAAGCGAGCTGCCGATGAGTTTTTAGATATGCAATACAAGGCCCTTCGTGGATTTTACAACACTTTAGAGGCAGTCGATAAACTCATGCAACAATTCACTGTTGGGGTTGTATCCAACCCGGAAGATATTCGAGATATTCGCTTAATCTTGGACGAACTCGAAGTCATTACCGATTATTATGAACTTAAGACGGGTCCTATTTTAAGCGCAGTGTTTGACTGTTTTCCGTCAGATATGACAGGGGCGACAATTATGAACACCGCTGACGCGATTAAATTGGCGGAAAGGTCTGCTGGCTCCAGAATAGTCAATCCTGCACAATCGTATTTAAAGCGCGATACCGAAGCGCATTATTACAAAATAATCGAAAATGCTGCAAGTTTAGACGCTAACACTGCGACGCCAGGAAATCCAAATATAGTTGCTACGCCATCGGCTGGGCTTGAATCCAGGAAAGAATTAAAGAAACTGTTTACGACGCTCACTTTGCTCAAACAATTGTTTAATGTTGCATACCACATTGGAACCAAGTTTGGTGGTTCCGATATATGGGCAACTGTCAAAATGACCCCTGCTCAAATGCATTCCAATATTGTTGAATATTTGGTAGCGAGCGCTTATGCTCAAGGTTTTGGTTACAAAGCAACTCCCGATATGAAAGAAGATGCGCCAGGTTTTGGAACAAACAGACATGATTTCCTTAGGTGGAATGAAACTGCGCAACAATTTGATGGCACGAGAGACACTTTTGCTGGCTCATTTCGGGATGAAACGGGGGTATCGAATTTTACCAGTTTTCGTCCTAATGGGACGGTTGAGAAAACTTCCCGAATTGGCGTATCAATTGATATAATCGCTGGAAAAGGTAACGAAGGCAGTCACGTCTATGCTAAAGGGTCTTCAACCGCGCTAAGGAAGCAATATGGACCTTGGTTTAGAACTTCAAGAATGCACAGACTTTATGGCCAATCATTTCAAAAAATGAGCGCTGTTACAAAAGGAACAGGCTCTGACGAATTTGCATTTGCTGACGAATTTGAGGGATTTGGGTTTTCCAAGGAAGATGACTATTTTGTTCACATGATTAAAGCGCTTTCCTCAAAAGTTCTCACCACTCTGGGCATGTGCGATCTTATTGAAAGGCCCTTCGAATACAAAGGCATACGACCCATCAGAATGATTTTAGGAGGCGCTGACGAAGTTCCGTCGGTTGACGAAAAAGCGCTCTTTATTTATTTCCGCATCCCGTGGATGGTGCAATTTTACAAGGAGCTATTTAGTTTTGATGACAAGAGCACCTATGCGGAATACAATGACGGCACAGAAGATGGTACCAAGAGGATTAAGATAGCAATGATACCGGACCTTGATGGTACGTTTGGCGGAATTATCTCCAAAATCTTCTTGCGCAACAGCGCATCGTTAGACAATATGTCGGATGCCTTTGTCAAAGAATTGTTAATAGAATGTAACAACATTTATCAAAAGGCTCAAGCTAAACATTCAAACGATGTAAATATCAACGTTGTTTATGATCTTATAAACGAAGTTGGTCGACGATATGGCATCATAACTGAAAAAATGTTCGACCAATTCGCTGAAGCAGAAGGCCGCCAATATGAATATGGTAAATATACTCGGGGTTATGATAATGGAGATGAAGCAAGTATTGGTCAATATGCCATCTTGAAAGGTGAAGATGAATTTGAGGTTCAGAAATTGTCCAATCATGAAAGGTTATTGGGGTTGACCGACCTATCTTCCGACAAAGGAAAAATTCTCAAACACAGGATTCATCCACTTCACGCCAAACTTTTGAAAGACTTCCGATGCAAACTTGATGGATATTTCCGCGAAGAACCAAGTGGGTTTTCGTTTGACAGCGCTATAAAACAAGCCGAAGCTCGATTGAAAGTTGCCAAGGATGCGAACGAGAGATTTAACATAGTCGCAAACATGATGCGCGGTACTGAAATACGAAAAGATACTGACGACATGAAATGCGTTATGTTTCACGAATTAGTAGTTGCAGGTCTCAACGAATTATCAGCCATCCACACTTTATTGGAAAAATTCAGACGAAGATGTTATATGCTTGATGTTAATCGAGTTATTGAGCACGTTTGCGATGCAATCGCTAATACTCAAAACGGGCAGCCAATACGATTAGAGCTTCTCGACGTTATTGGTGACAAAATATCCGCCGAATTTCAAGGACCTTGCTCGGCCGAAACTATGGCATGGTTGTACGCTATGTTCGGGTACGGAGAAGGGGTTATTCCCAACGGTGGGCAAGTTCCTGCTGCGGGTGATATTAATGATCCGGTCATGTTTTGCGTAAAACAAACCGACAAACTCGCCAGCCATGATTTCCTACGATGGGGATCTGGTACAATCGCCAATAACGGCACTATTGATGGTGCTAATAACGGCATATTTAAGGCCATAAAAGGCATTCCAAAATCGGATTTGTTATCTCACTATACTAGCAAAACTGATTCAAAGGAATGTTGGGGCGCCAAAACTTTCTTCAAATTCCTTTTCGGTCGAGAGGCCATTATGAAAGAGTTGCTAGAAACTGTATACGCTTTTAATGCAGAGTCTCAAGGCCTTATCGACATTAAAATGAAAACCACTAACGATGGTAAATCAACAATATTTAACATATCTTATGGATTGTTACAAGAAAAAATTGATGCTCTTTTCGAGCATATTGGTTACTTTCTTGATGTGCTAAGGCCTCACATTAGTCCAGAAGTGTTGGATAATTATACCAACAAACTTAAACATGGATCGTTCTATTGGTTGCAAGAACAAATAAATGAACGTATTTTCATCGGGCGAAACAGAATTAAAACAGCTAATGCACACACTTATGCCAATCTCGATAAGTGTATTGATAAATTGAACAATGCCTTTAATTTCTTAACACAAGAAGGGCCCGACGGTGCGTTCCTAGGAACTACCACCAGCGCGACCAGCCCGCTTTCTCGAACCAAAAGCACAACATCTTATGCAACAATTTTATCCGAGATGATATTTTATGATGCCAGCAAACCAATGTCTGGAATACTGGTGACGACTGAAACTACCCCCAGCGCAAAGGTATATGATCATCCATCCAGCATTTCAGACGATCTTTACGGATCTTGTGTTGGAGGAAGCAGGTTGGCTGACTTAAAATCAGTTGGTTGCGAATCGCTCTTTGTAAGTGGATGTGGAACCGCTAAAATAATAGACACAAGATTTATCATGAGAATGGCACATTTGTATAATTTCAAAGATGTTGATTTCACTCATAACCGATCTTGCTTGTTTGATTTTAATCAACTTATAGCGAAATATATAGACTCATTCTATGACCCCCTGAATTCCAAAATATATGGAACTTTGTTGCAATCGTTTAACAACAGCGAATTTAGCAAATCCATAGAAGATCACAAAAAGACTTACCCTGATGTAATCCCGCTTTGGTATATTCGCAAAGGTGGTTTGGTCCAAACCAAAAAAGGTCCGCTCGACGCCGTTGCGATGATTGCTGATCCCGTAATCGAAACCCACAAAGAATCTGATAAATTTTTGGCCGAGCAATTGGGTGAAGTGATCAAATTTATTGCTGATGCATCCGACCCCAATTATAACCCATTTCAAACAGGTGGTGGCCTTGGGGCTAAAATAGATTATATAAACTCAGTGAACGCGCCGCGCAGCCTTACTATGGCGCCTCCTATAATTCACATCATAGCTGCCTTTTTAGCAAAATTAATCAGTGAAAGTTTAAACGGTGTTAATAATGGTGTTACTCCGGCAAGTCCCAACCCTCCACTTGGGTTAGAAATGTTCATCCGCCTAGCCGCTGGTTTAGTAAATGGAGCTTCCGCGGCTACCGCTAATGGACCTGGTGGCGTAGCAGCGGTAACTGTGGGCGATGTCAAAACTGACATGGGGAACGAACCTCTCGAAATTTACAACGCTATACTACATGGCGCTAAAAGCAATAATCGTTCGAGCGGTGCCACAAACGCCAATCTATCCCGACTAGGATTAATCTTCAACCTTGTAAATTCAAACAATATTAATTCGCTTAGAAATGATGGAACCCAAGCACATTCACTCGGCGCGACCTTTGGAAATAATTTTGGACAACCCCCCTTCAGAGGTTCCTATTTTGGGGTGAATTTGGTTAAGTTCACGGATTTAATACTTGGGTTAACCCCGAGCATGACGATAGTTGATTCCACCGCGCAAACACCCGCTGCAGGATTTGCATACAACACAATCGCTCCAATTTATCCACTTGGCAAGGATAATGCAACTTTATCAAACCCGAAAAATGCGGAGGTTTTCGCTAAAACAATTCTATCCTTGTTATATAACCGAAGCATTGATCAACGCAGGGAGTTATCTAGGGCATTTGCCGAAGCTGGAAAGGGTGTTATAGGAGTCAGAGAGGTTAATTCGACCGATGTTACCTATTCGCTAAAATTGGAAGATTTATCGAAATTTGATATTGACACTTCCGTAATGTTTGATCATACTCCCGACATGGTAGACGATAAATTGTACTTCCTTGTTGCTCGATCTGAATCAGTGGCTGGTTTAAAACCTGGCAACATTGCGGAAATGGGAGGAAATGATTATAGTACTCCTAATGCGGCCATTAGTAGCAACGCACTTAGGGCGGGTAATTTCTGCAGAAGATGGGATCCGGATGGAGATCATGTCTTAGCAACCTCATTGGCATACATGATTAAAAACATCTTCGCCAGTCGAACCTCACAAAACGCCTCAGTGCATCTTATAGATAACGTATCTGAAGTCTCAGCAACCATGAAAGAAAAAATGAGAGCAAATTTGCCCATATTTAAATGTATGTTCTCTGAACTAAGTAAGCGATGTGAATTTATAAGAACCGTGTTAAATTCCAACGTGAATTTGGATCGGGTATTTAACTCAAGATTACGTCAATTAAATCCCGACACCTATGATATCGACAATGTTGGAGGATTATCCGTACCAAATCACAATCCTTGGCCATTCGTTTTACTCAATCCCGTGGGTCAATTAAGCGCTGACGCAAAAATACGATTTGCATCCATTCTAGGCAGTATTCAAAAAGGATGCGCTGCGTTTGCTAATGGTATCGACATGACGCTCAAAGAGATCGGTGATTCCCATCCGCTATTTATGGAAACTCACCAGCAGAGCCTGAAGGAATATAAAACTCAATATAATACTGACCCAGTCACTCCATTATCTTCGTTGTTGGCTATTACTCGAAACACAACATGGCAAAATGCCAACAACTTTACCCCAGCCAAAAATGTTGGCTCTTTCGAATTTAAGTGGGCTTACGGAACAAGAGGAGTGTTACACAATAACAAAAAGTTCGCCCTTGAAGATGCTCCAGGATTTGTGTCACTTGTTGATAATTACAATTCCATTGCCGATGCTAAAACACAACTAGACAAAAAGAAAATTGCGTCATATGCTGAAATATTCGTCGAATTAAGTCGATTCATTTACACAACAAAACATATTCGCGGTCTCCTATCATCCCATCTCGGTTGGAGTTCAATCCCAGTTGACGAAGACAAAAACTACACATGCTTAACGCCAAATATAATGCTTCATCAAAATACATCACTCAATTACGCATTCAAATCAGGTTTCTTTGCCAAAGACGATATGATACTATCTGACCTGACGAAGGATGGCTCGAAAAGAAATGTGGGCTTCGATAAAGCCAACAGCATCCCATCAACTTGGAACCACAAAAATTTCGCCCATAACTCTCATATAATCCCTATCACCAATAAATCAGAAGTTTCATTAGTGTGCGAATCGGACGAATACAGAACGGTGCGCAAACAATCAAAAGATATTGGCAATGTTGTCATAAAACCAGTCATTGCGGTATGTGACTCTATTGCGGATTTAGCAAATTTGGTGGAATCCATCACCAAAGATCGTGAAATAGCTAGAATTGCCAAACAAATTTGTGGCGATGACGGTATCGATGTGAGAAATTTCGCGGTTCAAAATTTCATCGACCTTAACGTGGTACCTTTATCGGTTCACGCTCTTCAAAAGAGCATTCCTCTTGCAAATCTTTACAATCAATCATACACATTTGAACGATTTATAGTTGAACTTCTTTATGGGTTGAAATTTTCCAAATCCAATCCAAACGAAAATACATATGCGGCAACTCTCATGAATAACTTGTGCGAACAAGAGGGTCGCTCTAGTAAACATCCATCACAAATACCCAACATAAAATCTGCCAAAGACGCGCTGTTAGCTATGATACTTAATCCTTACGTCAAGATTGATATGAAGTCATATAATACTCACATTAAAAATATGGTGTTGGGAGAACCGCTAAATGGGGAGCTAGGTCGCCCCAAATTTGCTTCTGATTTATTGTATGGAAGCACGATGTTCGGACAGTTATACAGAAACGCGGAAGAAAAAGCGTCAACCGGACCCGCAGCAAATGCAAACAACGATGTGCTTGAATCAGAAAAACGAGTTTTGGTAAATTTGGTCGAAACAATATTGCGATTTATAGCCGGATCTCGCAACACTCGCTACGGAACATTCATTAGTGATGTTGAATCTAAGCTCAATACCTGCGTGCAACATCTGATCGATTTAGCATATCGAGGAGCCTCCTTGAGCGAAATGGTGAACAAAATAGCACCCTATGAGAATACGCAGTTTAGTCCGTTCGTAAGCCCAATTTCTGGATATGTGATAGCGGGTATCATAACTTTGTTCGTTTTCGAATTAAGAAAGAAACTCACAAGTAGTGAGGTTGAAGAAGCCGCGGTCGAGTTATATACTGGTTTATACACCATGAGTTGCATGTCAACTGTCCAGCGACAATTAGCACCCCAATCATTTTTGGGAGTAGCTGCCCCATATGTTCGTCCGGGAGCCAATATGAACCAATTAGTGGCCAATGTAAAGGAAATGCAAGCAGCATTTGAATCATTGCTTCCAACTCCAGGAGATTCGCTAATAGTCAAAATGAACATATGGACCAATGTTGCAACCCATCCTGTAGATGTCATACCCACTGATATTCTCAGAATTATCCCAATGTCCCAAGATGGGTACGACTCGATAATAAGGGCCATAAGTAAAATAAATTACACAAATACATTATTACCTTCCGGCAGAGGAAATTCCCCTCTAGGATTACCAACCAAATACGACGCATTTGCGACAATTATAGCTCGGTACACTAAAGCTCGCACCGGAAATGCGTCTTTCACATTTGGCCCAGGATCTCTAAACATCTTTCCCGCGCCATCAACATTGACCTATTTTGAACCCAACAGAGAAGATGAAGATGATACCAAAATCTTATCTGCGAATGTTGCACCAATTGCCGAGAAGTTGGCTATCATCGGAAAAGCCAGATTCGATTCCATCTTGATACGTAACTTGTTCTTCTTGGATAATACATACAGATGCCTTATGTTGGCAATTCGCAGGGCCCTCAATTACAACAAAGACCTCATCATTGATGGAATACCAGCATCGCGATATGAAACTACTGAGTTCAGAAGAAATCAAGCCATGACCGCTCGACCTCCATATGGCAAACTTGATATGGAGAAAAAATATAGCGGCATATAAACTTGCCCTGACTCAACACTATCTTGCATCCTTGCAAGGAAACCGACCTCAAAATGGCCACGCCCATGGTGGCTATTTTTTGTGCAGTCTTATCGAGGGTCGATTTTGCAACCTTAATTTTCATCTCAATTACAAGTTCAATTTGCAATCATAACATGGATTACAAGCGCACTTACAAACCCAAATACAAATTGAATGTTTTTCTATCACCCATCCTGTATGGTAGATTGCCCATAGTGGCCGCCGATGATGAGACAAAAGAGCGCTTGCAAAAATTTTACCCAAATGGAATGCCAAAAAATGTGTTAGTTAAGTTGCCTCGCAAGACAGATCCCAATAATTTACCAGCGTCCATCTCCTCCAGAATCGGACGAAAGTGCACAATTTATGTATCGACTGCGCCATACAAATTAGTATCAACTTACGAACGCAATCTTGGTGACGTTGTTCAAGGAATCACATTAACTCTTCACGAAATTAAGGATTTCGATCAGTCATAATTTATCATCGCGCATATTTTTTTTGGTTGGTTCGTATAAAAAATTGAATCACTTTTTAACTCAAAGTTAAAACATGAAGACTGTTCAGGCTGCATATAACGACAAATATTATGACAACGAGTATGTCATTTTCCCATTTGGATTATCAAATACCGGCGCAACATGCTGGATGAATTCCATTATGCAAGCACTTTTTAGTTTGCCATCGTTTAACGAGACTGTCCTTGAGTTGCAAGCAGAGTGTCTTATAAGTCCCCTTAGCGCGCACTATGCTTCCATCATGTCCGCATGGAAATCTGGGAACGGAAATTCCCAACTTTTCAAAAATGCAGGCTCGATAATGAGCACCTTGCTCGCAGCCGAATCCAAAAAAAGTCGATCCAAATTGTTGTTGGGTGGTAACCAAGAGTGTGCTAATGAGGGTTTCATAAGAATGATTGACTTGATTAACATACCCAAAATCAAAAACCTATTCGCAACCTCCTACCAAATATCAGTCAAGTGCACCAAATGTTCACATGTGCATGTTTTCGACAGAGATGCGGGTCTTCATATTGAGGTTTTTGAGCCAGTTAATTCACTCATCACCGAAGGGGCATTTCGACAATACATTGGAGCTCATACATCACTCACTGACTTATACACTTGCGTAAAATGCGGAGTTCCTAATTATGCGATCAATAGAGAGCATCGTCTAAAGAGACTCGGTGAATGCGTTGTTGTTTTGTTCAACAAATATTACACCAAAGAAAACATATGGTTCCCAGAAAAAATGTCATTCCCATCTCAAGGTGGCCGAAGGAATTATAAATTGTGCGCAAAGATAGAACATGCAGGGTCGTTAGATGGAGGTCACTATTGGGCGACGGTATTGCGAAATAATAAGTGGCATTGTCTAAACGACGATCATGAAGGACCTGGTCACCCCAACCCAACAATCAATACAACAATGGCAATTTATCATTTGTGTCGGGATTAAAGATGATTTATTTGATTGCGATTTTTTTGTGAAAGTTAGCGACCACATTTTTGACCTCACATAACTGCAATGTCGCTTATCTTTTTTTGGGATTTTTGAATTTTATATTAAGATAAAGTGTCTCATTATTATCAGAGGAGCACAAAATGTCCAGCCAACAACATGTAGGTTATTGTTTTAAGGAGCACAAAAAAGTGACAATTAAAAACCCAACTTACCAAATAACTCAAAATAATCGTCCAGCTGTCTCTGGAACCTGCCCAAATGACGGGGGTAAAATTTTCAGATTGATCAGTCCTGATGACCCAAACATTCCAGCGGAAATCAAGAAAAAACTTTTAGCAGCCAAAGAAGCATCAGCCAGAAAAAAAGAAGCCGCTGCCAAGAAAGGAAAGGCAACATAAAAAATGGATATGCTTTCCTCAGTGGATATCGCGTTTTTTTAGTGCTCACTAATCCACATTAAGACCGCAATCCATATAAGTCACTTATGAGCTATCCCAAACTAATTTTTGTTTGTAGGCGTATCTATGGGCATCAACATCTGGCATTTGTGTTGGGTTGTATTGAGGCACATGTTGTGGTCGACCCCTTATTCCTTGCCATGGGACTGGAGTGTCTCCTTCAATTTCCGTATCAACTGTAAAGGTTCGACCGGTAATATTTTGAGTTTGAAATTGACTTAAGCGATCTTTAACGTATTCTTGATGTTGTTTGACAACTTGCGAAGAGACTGCATCAGCGGCGATGTAATCTTTAAAGTCTGCATTTGGACTACCGTACTCGAACTTAGCGAATGACATATCACTCTTGTCACAATCGACCATGCACATTGGTCCCCTTAATGCGTAATAGTCAGTGCGCTCTGCTAAAGCTTCTTTCTCAGGATTAAAACATTTTGCACACCTACAACCTACGGCGTGCTCTGCGGCTCCGGCAGTTTTTAGTTTCCCGTCATTAGATCGACTTACGGATATACCTTCTGCCGAAGTTGACTTCATCTTATCATAAAATAGCGAGAACGCTAGTAAGATGATAATTGCGATCAACAATAATATTTCGTATCCCATCTTAACAAGGTAGAAAAACTTCTGAAGTAATATTCAAAAAAATAATCCAGTTCAATCACATCTTCTCGCTGTTCATTATAACCATTCGATAGGTGTCTAGCTCTCTCTTAACCAAAGTATCGAGAGCTTTGTATTCAGTTATCAAGTTTGGCATCTGGCGAAATGGTGCTGGGTCGAGACCAACTATGGAGGCCAAACATTTTTCTTCCAAACTGTCGCTATTTTGTTGCAAAGTTAAGTCAACCATTCTTGCCTCCAAGACAACCGAAGTTATAGTTGATCTCCAAGATGCAACAAATTTTTGACATTCAAGATGTAATGCCTCTAGTTTTTCTCGAACCGCAGTCCTCATCGCGAAGAGGTTGGTTATTTTAATCGACAATGGACTATTGGGATTCTTGCGATCGTACATGGACATAAGTTGTGCCTTTGTAAAGACAAGTGACATCTTTTCGTAAAGAGTTTTACCACCATAGTCAACACCGGGACTCACAGCCACCAACATATCGACATTCAATTTTGTGTTTTTGTATTCCGATAAGAGTGATTTTTCTCGTCGAGTTAACGCAAATTCAACCATGCAAACACTGCGCACAAAACTATAAACCTTCTTATATTGGGATCCTAGCGACGCATCGTAACTTGTCCCCATAGAGAGACCTGACGATTTTATGAAATTCTTAATAAAGTCGCTTGATCTTTTGACTCGATAAGCGTCCAGCGTTTTGTATTTTGTTCCTTGGGGGAACATATCATCTGGAGGTTGAAACTCTGGCAAATAGACCATGAATCGGGCAAACAAATTCATAACGCCCGCCTTCATATAAAATCCTACATCAATTTGATAAGGGTTATCTGTTTTGGCAGAAGCATTTACAACTCTGGTATATTCCATAAGTCCACCTTTTGTATAATTTATCTTGTTACCCTCAAGGGAGTAACATTCTTCGCGGGATTTTTTGACAACAACGGCCTTAAACTTTTCACCCGGTTGAGGTGGGTTATACAAAGCAAGCTCCATTGGGTTTGTGATATTTTCACATCGAGCTCTCATACGTCTCTCAAATTCCAGGACGGTAACATTGCCTTG
>JACCDW010537145.1_pt1 | contig 66051 bp, 63 predicted proteins | sample 7449781 | NCBI WGS metagenome assembly JACCDW01 (sample SAMN15323449, study PRJNA562643) | freshwater metagenome | isolation source: river surface water | place: USA:Blue River Watershed | collected 2017-08-18
ATTGGTGCCCAGGAAGGGACTCGAACCCCCACGATGTTACTCGCTAGTACCTGAAACTAGTGCGTCTACCAATTCCGCCACCTGGGCATTTCAGGAAAGAAAGGCATTGTATCAAAAAATTGAGGACCACCAACGCCGTGTTGGAAGAATTTGAAGGAACGGTTCTGGGCCACCGAGATGGCCACGGGTTTGTTCAACGCGATGACGGCTCGGCCGATATCTACCTGCCACCGAATGAAATGCGCGCCGTGCTCCACCGGGATCGCGTGCGCGCCCGGGTGGTGCGCACCGACCATCGGGGCCGACCTGAAGGCAAGGTATTCGAAATCATCGATCGCCCCAAGCAGCCCATCATCGGTCGTTTGTTGCAAGAGAGTGGTGTCTGGTTGGTGGCGCCCGAAGACAAGCGTTATGGCCAAGACATCATCATCCCCAAGTCCGCCACCGGACCGGCCAAGCCGGGGCAAGTGGTGGTGGTCGATCTGACCGAGCCGCCCAGCCTATATGGTCAGCCGGTGGGGCGCATCACCGAAGTGTTGGGCGAAGTCGACGACCCCGGCATGGAGATCGAGATTGCGGTTCGCAAGTACGGTGTGCCGCATGAATTTTCGGAGGCCTGTCTGGGTGAGGCCAAGGCCTTGCCGGACAAAGTCAAACCCGCTGACACCAAAGGCCGTGTCGATCTGCGGGATGTTCCCCTGGTGACGATCGACGGCGAAGACGCCCGCGACTTTGATGACGCCGTGTATTGCGAGCCCGCCAAGGTGGGCCGGCGCAAGGGCTGGCGACTGCTGGTGGCCATCGCCGATGTCAGCAACTATGTGCAGTCCGGCTCACCCATCGACATCGACGCTTTTGATCGCGCCACCAGCGTGTATTTCCCGCGTCGGGTGATTCCGATGTTGCCCGAAAAACTGTCCAACGGCCTGTGCTCTCTCAACCCGGATGTGGATCGTTTGTGCATGGTTTGCGACATGCTGATCGACACCCAGGGCGAGGTCACGGCGTATCAGTTTTATCCCGCCGTCATGCACAGTCACGCCCGCTTCACCTACACCGAGGTGGCCGCGATTTTGTCCAACACCCGGGGTGCTCAGGCTTTGGCACGGGCCGAGCGGGTCGATGATCTGATGCACTTGCACGATGTCTATCGAGCCCTGCTGGGTGCGCGGCAACGCCGGGGCGCCATGGACTTCGAGACCACCGAAACCCAGATCGTTTGCGATGACAACGGCCGCATTGAGAAGATCGTGCCCCGTGTGCGCAACGATGCGCATCGACTCATTGAGGAAGCGATGCTGGCGGCCAACTGTTGCAGCGCCGATTTCATTTTGCAAGCCAAACATCCGGGTTTATTCCGCGTGCACGAGGGCCCCACTCCCGAAAAGCTTGAATTGCTGCGCAACTACCTCAAGGCCTTGGGTCTGAATCTGGGGGTCAGCGATGACCCCCAGCCCGCCGAATTTCAGGCCATCGCCAAGGCCACCGAGGGCCGGCCCGATGTGCAGCAAATTCACACCATGCTCTTGCGCTCCATGCAGCAAGCCATCTACACCCCGATCAACAGCGGCCACTTTGGTCTGGCTTTTGAGGCTTACACTCACTTCACCAGCCCGATTCGGCGTTATCCGGATTTGTTGGTCCATCGCGTGATCAAAGCCATCTTGGCCCGTCAGCGTTACGAGTTGCCGCAACTGCCCACGCCTGGTGAGGCCCATGCCAAGCTGTCGCGTCGCTTGGCTCAGCGGGGGCGTGCCCCGGCCGCGCCGACCGGCAAAGGAAAGTCAGCTGCCACCCAGACGGCCTGGCAAGCCGCTGGCTTGCATTGCAGTGCCAACGAGCGCCGGGCCGATGAGGCCAGCAAAGACGTGGAAGCCTGGCTGAAGTGCAAATTCATGCGCGACCACTTGGGCGAAGAATACAGCGGCGTGGTCAGTTCGGTCACCTCATTTGGATTGTTTGTGACCCTCGACAGCTTGTATGTGGAAGGCCTCATCCACATCACCGAACTCGGCGGTGAGTATTTCCGCTTCGACGAAGTGCGCCAGGAGTTGCGTGGCGAGCGCACCGGCATCCGTTATGCCATCGGCACTCGGGTGCGCATCCAGGTCAGCAGGGTGGATCTCGATGGGCGCAAGATCGACTTCCGCTTGGTCCAGGAGGGCCTCGAGCGAGTGTCCAAGCCCACCCGCGATCGATCGGGCGACCGCTCGTCCAGCGCCCAAAGACCGGGCTCATCCAGAGCCAAATCCAAAGAGCCGGTCGATGCCGTTCGACTTTCTCCGATCCAGGCCTTGAAGTCAGCGGTCAAAAAAGCGGCTGCCAGTAAAAAAGGCAAGTCCAAGAAGGGACGCCGTTGACAGACTCACGGAGGGATTTGAGTTAAATTCCACCACCATTGCACAGGAAGCAGACAACATGAAACATTCCAACCGAGTCGCCATCGTCACCGGGGCTGGTTCTGGCATCGGCCAGGCTGCCGCTCTCGCTCTATTGGGTGATGGCTGGCGGGTGGTGCTGGCCGGTCGGCGCGCCGAGGCTTTGCAAGAAACCCTTCAATTGGCCGGCACCGGGGCTCAAGCCCTGGCGGTGCCGACCGATGTCACGCATCCCGAATCGGTCCGTCAGTTGTTCGATCGGGCCGTACAGGCTCATGGCCGGGTGGACTTGCTGTTCAATAATGCCGGCATCGGTGCACCCGCCATCCCACTCGAAGAACTCAGCATCGTACAATGGAAGGCCGTGGTCGACACCAACCTCCATGGCATGTTCTACGGCATCCAGAACGCATTCCGGGTCATGAAAGACCAAAACCCCAGGGGGGGGCGCATCATCAACAACGGCTCCATTTCAGCCACCACCCCGCGTCCGCATTCCATCGCATACACCGCCACCAAACATGCGGTGTCGGGCATGACCAAGGCGGCTTCACTCGATGGCCGCAGGTACGACATCGCCGTGGGTCAGATCGATGTCGGCAATGCGGCGACACCGCTGGCCAGTCGCATGGCCAAAGGCGTGCTGCAAGCCAATGGGGAAACCCAAGCCGAGCCGCTGATGGATGTGGCCATCGTCGGGCAATCGGTGCTCTACATGGCCAATCTGCCCCTTGAAGCCAACGTGATGTTCCACACCGTCATGGCCACCAAAATGCCCTTTGCCGGGCGTGGTTGAATTTCACTGTTCGTCGGCGATCAGGGGCTCGTCTGCGGGCCCCTCAACGGCTTGCAAGCCGTGCCGGTAAACGGCCCTACAACTGGCTGACCAGGCTGGGTCGCCCTGCGCCAGCCGGGCCCCGATCCAGCCCGCCAGAACATCGCCACTGCCCGCCGTGGCCAATCGCTGGCTCCCTGTGGGATTGATGGCCAAGCGGCCATCCGGGTGGGCGACGATGCTGCCCGACCCTTTGAGCACCACCACAGCGCCCGCATCGGCGCTCAGTTGTCTGGCCGCGGCCAGGCGATTCGCCTGCACTCGGGCGACCGTGCAGTTCAACAGACGTGCCGCCTCCAGCGGGTGGGGCGTGAGCACGGTTTGCAAGTGGCGGGATGCTCGCACTCGCAACAGCGTTTGCAACGCGTTGTCGGTGGCGATCGCATTGAGCGCATCGGCATCGAGCACCAGGCGTCCCGCGCGCGAAAGCAGACGGGGCAGGGCGCTGCGGATGGCCTGGCCACCCCCGCAACCGGCCACCACCGTCAAACCTTCGGCCTGATCAGGAACGGCCGGGGCGGTCATCAGGGCCAGCGGACGGGGTACGGGTGCATCTTCCGGGCTCAACAGGCAAACATGCACCCGGCCTGCACCCCGACGCAAGGCCGATTGCCCGGCCAACCAGGCGGCTCCGGCCATGCCCCGGTCCCCGCCGACCACCCAGACAGAGCCCGACAGGCCTTTGTGACTGTCGTGGCGGGGCACGGGGGCGGGCGGTGCGCCCAGCAACTCGGCTGTCGCTTCCTGGGCCAGATGGCTTTGGCCCAAATCATCCCACCAGATCCGGCCTGCTGCATCCCGGCCGGCACCGGTGAACAGGCCGGTTTTCAGGGTCAGCAGGCTCAGGGTATGGGTCTGACCGGGTGGGCGAACCAGGACATCCGGGTCGGCACTCCAGACGCCCGTGCCGCCATCGAGGCCACTGGGGACATCTGCGCACAGCAGCGGTGCAGTGCTGCGGCGCATCAACCTCAGCCATTCGGCATGGGGGTCAGGCAAGCCCGGACGGGCACCCAGGCCATACAGCGCATCCAGGGCCAAATCCCAAGCGCCCGCAGGAGGTGTGGCGTGCACAGGCAGGCCCGCGTCCTGACACCGGCCCAGGGCCCAGGCGGCATCGCTGCCCGGGGTCGGCCCGCTGTCCGTGCGGCTGATCCAAACCGCGCGCCCAGCCTGATGCAATGCCAGCGCGGCGATCAGCCCGTCGCCGCCGTTGTTCCCCGGGCCACAGGCGACCCAATGCAAGCGCGCATGAGGCGCAAGGGCCATCGCCAATCGCGCCAGGCTGTCCCCGGCTTGCGCCATCAGGCTGTGTGCGGGGCTGTGGCTCAGGGCGCTGGCCTCGGCCAGACGGCTGGCGGCCTCGTCGTGCAACAAAGCAGGGCGACCTGGGGGCAGGGGGTGCAGCGGCATGGGTTGTGTTAGAATCTGAAGGTTTTGTCCCGTGATGGGGCGATTCAATCGCTGACCGGCTCAAAAAGGTGTGGTGGTTGCCTCTAGCGCGGCAACCCCATTCGAGCCGGATTTTAGACCCAACCTTTGGAGAGACCTCATGTCCACCAACATGCGCGAAATGCTGGAAGCCGGCGTTCATTTCGGCCACCAGACCCGTTTCTGGAACCCCAAGATGGCTCCGTTCATCTTCGGGCACCGCAACAAAATTCACATCATCAACCTCGAAAAAACCCTCCCGATGTATCAGGAGGCCATGAAGTTCGTGCGCCAGTTGGCCGCCAACCGTGGCAACGTGTTGATGGTGGGGACCAAGCGCCAGGCGCGCGAAATCGTCGCCGCTGAAGCCCAGCGCGCCGGCGTGCCCTATGTCGATCAGCGTTGGCTGGGCGGCATGTTGACCAACTTCAAAACCGTCAAGACCTCGATCAAGCGCCTCAAAGACATGAAGGCCCAACTCGAAGCCGGTCTGGACGCCATGAGCAAAAAAGAGCAACTCATGTTCAGCCGCGAACTCGAAAAGCTCGAGAAAGACATCGGCGGCATTCAGGACATGAACACCTTGCCCGATGCGATTTTCGTGATCGATGTCGGTTACCACAAAATTGCCGTGGCCGAAGCCCGCAAACTGGGCATTCCCCTGATCGGCGTGGTCGACACCAACCATTCCCCCGAGGGCATTGACTACGTGATCCCCGGCAACGACGATTCGTCCAAGGCGGTCACCCTGTATGCACGCGGCATTGCCGACGCCATCCTGGAAGGCCGTGCCAACGCCGTTTCCGAGGTGGTGCAGGCTGCCACCGAAGGCGACGATGAGTTTGTCGAGGTTGAGGACGGCGCCGCCGCCTGATCGCCCACACGCTGGGGTTCCACGGGACCCGGCCACAGGGGCTGATTGCAGCCCCTTTTTCATGAATAAACCTGACTGAACACGGAGAAACAAATGGCAGCAATCACCGCAAGCATGGTCGCCGAACTGCGCGCCAAGACCGATGCCCCCATGATGGAGTGCAAAAAAGCCCTGACCGAGGCCGACGGCGACATGGCCAAAGCCGAAGAACTGTTGCGCGTCAAACTGGGCAGCAAGGCCGGCAAGGCCGCCGCTCGCGTCACCGCCGAAGGCGTGGTGAGCAGTTTCATCAGCGGCAAAACCGGCGCCCTGATCGAGGTCAACTGCGAGACCGACTTTGTCACCAAAAACGACAGCTTCATCGCCATGGCCAAAGCGGCCGCCGAGTTGGTGGCGCGCCACAATCCCGTCGACATCGCCGCTCTGGGCGCCTTGTCGCACAGCCAGGACGGATTTGGCCCCACCCTGGAAGATGTCCGCAAAGGCCTGATTGGCAAGATCGGTGAAAACATGAGCTTTCGCCGCTTCAAGCGCTTTGACGGCACGGCCGGACTGACCTCTTACCTGCACGGTACCCGCATTGGCGTGGTCGTCGAGTTCGAAGGCGATGAGTCGGCTGCCCGTGACGTTGCCATGCACGTGGCCGCCATGAAGCCCGTTGCGCTGACCTCTGCCGACGTGCCGGCCGATCTGATCGAAAAAGAGCGTTCGGTGGCTGCAGCCAAAGCCGCAGAGTCGGGCAAACCGGCGGACATCGTCGCCAAGATGATCGATGGCTCGGTTCAAAAGTACCTCAAAGAAGTGTCTTTGTTCAACCAGCCTTTCGTCAAAAACGACAAACAGACCGTTGAACAAATGCTCAAGGCCGCCAACACCCAGGTCAAGTCCTTCACCTTGTATGTGGTGGGCGAGGGCATCGAGAAAAAAGTCGATGACTTTGCCGCTGAGGTGGCCGCCCAGGTCGCCGCCGCCAAGCAAGCCGGCTGAAGCAAAACAGGGACTCCGGTCCCTTTTTTTTCGCCCCTGATTAAAGTTACACTCAAGCAACCAAGGAGATCACCGTCATGACCGTCAGCCGCCCAGCCCATCAGCGCATCTTGCTCAAGCTGTCGGGTGAGGCCCTCATGGGCGAAGACGCCTTTGGCATCAACCGGGCCACCATCGTGCGCATGGTCGACGAAGTCGCCGAAGTCACCCGACTGGGGGTGCAGGTGGCCGTGGTGATCGGTGGCGGCAACATCTTTCGCGGCGTTGCCGGCGGCTCGGTCGGCATGGACCGGGCCACGGCCGATTACATGGGAATGCTGGCCACCGTCATGAACGCGCTGGCACTGGCCGACACCATGAACAAAGCCGGCCTCACCGCCCGGGTCATGTCGGCCATCGCCATCGAGCAAGTGGTTGAGCCCTATGTCCGGCCCAAGGCCCTGCAATATCTTGAAGAGGGCAAGGTCGTGATTTTTGCAGCCGGTACCGGCAATCCTTTTTTCACCACCGACACGGCTGCCGCCCTGCGTGGGGCCGAAATCGGAGCAGAGTTGGTTCTTAAGGCAACCAAGGTGGACGGTGTTTACAGCGCCGACCCCAAAAAAGACCCCAAGGCCACGCGCTACAGCACCATCAGTTTTGATGATGCGATCCGGCAAAATCTGGGCATCATGGACGCCACCGCATTCGCCCTTTGTCGCGACCAGAAATTGCCGATCAAGGTATTCTCCATTTTCAAGAACGGCGCACTCAAACGCGTCGTCATGGGCGAAGACGAAGGCACACTCGTTTACGCCTGATCCTCACTCCCAACGATGGCCCCATCATGAGCATTGCAGACATCAAGAAAAACACCGAGTCCAAAATGGCTCAGTCGATCACCGCCTTGCAAGGTCACCTGGGCAAGATCCGCACGGGTCGTGCCAATCCGGCCTTGCTCGAATCGGTCATGGTCGATTACTACGGCAACCCCACGCCCATCAACCAGGTGGCCAACGTGGCTCTGCTGGACGCCCGCACCATCAGTGTGCAGCCCTGGGAAAAAGGCATGGGCGCCAAAATCGAAAAGGCCATCCGTGACAGCGATTTGGGCCTCAATCCAGCGGCCATGGGAGATCTGATTCGGGTGCCCATGCCACCCATGACCGAAGAGCGCCGCAAGGAGCTCACCAAGGTGGTTCGGGGTGAAGGCGAAAACGCCAAAGTCGCTGTGCGCAACCTGCGACGGGATGCCAACGAGGCCGTGAAAAAGCTGGTCAAGGACAAGCTGGCGTCTGAAGACGATCAAAAGCGTGCCGAAGCCGATATCCAGAAAACCACTGACAAATACATTGCCGAGGTCGATAAAGCCGTCGCTGCCAAAGAGCAGGACATCATGGCGGTCTGACGCATGCTGCGTCAACGCGTCATCACAGCCTTGCTGCTGGTGGCGGTATTTTTACCCGCGCTGTTCCATCCCGACCCAAAGGGACTGGCTGTTTTGAGTTTGGTGCTCATCACCGCAGCTGGCTGGGAGTGGGGTCGATTGGTCGGATGGAGCGGGCGCGCTGCCGCCGGCTTGGGTTTGACCTGTTTGTTGACCTGTTTGGTCAGTTGGCGTTTGGGCTTGCCGCAAGCGCATGTCGCCCAACTGTGGTGGCCGCTGAGCCTGTTTTGGGTGCTGGGCTCCGTTTGGCTGTTGCGACGCGGCCTTTCAGGCTGGGGCGACTTGCCGCAGGGGTTGCGCGCCGCGCTGGGGGTGTTGGTGCTTTGGGGCACCTGGTTGGCCTTGTTTGAGGCCAAGATGATCGGCACCAATTTCACCTTGTCGGTGTTGCTGCTGGTTTGGGCGGCCGACATCGCCGCCTACTTCAGTGGCCGTGCCTGGGGCCGTCGCAAACTCGCCCCCTCGATCAGTCCGGGTAAAACCTGGGAGGGGGCCGGGGGGGCGGTACTGGGGGTGCTGTTGCTGGCCTGGTTGTGGACCCGTCTCGATGCCAGCCAAACCGACTGGTCGCCGAGCGTTTACACCTTGCTGTTCCAAGCCGGCTGGGGCCTGGGCTTGCCAGCACTCCTGGGTTTGGTGGCCATGAGCGTGATGGGTGATCTCGTCGAATCCCTCATCAAGCGCAGTGCTGGCGTCAAGGACAGCAGTCAGTTGTTGCCTGGGCACGGTGGCGTCCTGGACCGGGTCGACGCTTTGTTACCTACTTTGCCGTTGGCCCTTTGCCTCAGCCTTTGGGTGAATTCATGAATCTGACCATTTTGGGCTCGACCGGCTCCATCGGCACCAGCACTCTGGATGTGGTCGCGCGTCACCCCGACCGCTTCAAAGTTTGGGCCTTGACGGCAGCCAGCCAGGTCGAGTTGATGGTTCAGCAATGCCAGCGCTTCCGTCCGGTCCGGGTGGTCATGGTGCAAACTCAGGCGGCCATCCAACTCCGGTCACGTCTGGCTGAAGTCGGGTTGCAGCACATTGACGTCCTCGACGGTTGGACCGCTTTGGACGACGTGGCTTGTGCTCCCGAAGTCGATGCGGTCATGGCCGCCATCGTGGGTGCTGCTGGCTTGTCGCCTTGTTTGGCTGCGGCGCGAGCTGGCAAACGCCTGATGCTGGCCAACAAAGAGGCCTTGGTGGTGGGAGCTGATTTGTTCCTGGATGCGGTCCGTCAGGGTGGAGCCACCTTGTTGCCCATCGACAGTGAGCACTCGGCCATTTTCCAGTCCTTGCCCGAAGACCCGTCGACTTGGGCACGCCGGGTCGATAAGCTCATCCTCACCGCCTCTGGCGGCCCATTTCGGCAATGGGCCCCCGAGCTTTTGCACGAAGTGACTCCAGAACAGGCATGTGCCCATCCCAACTGGGTCATGGGCCGGAAGATTTCGGTGGACTCGGCCACCATGATGAACAAGGCGCTTGAGGTGATCGAGGCCCGTTACCTCTTCAATTTGCCGCCCGAGCGCATCGAAGTGGTCATTCATCCGCAAAGCGTCATCCACTCCATGGTGCAATATCGCGATGGCTCTGTGCTGGCTCAACTGGGCAGCCCCGACATGAAAGTTCCCATCGCTTACGGACTGAGCTGGCCTGAGCGCATCGAATCGGGTGCCTCCAGGCTTGACTTCAAGGCGCTGGCTGACATGAGTTTTGAATCTTTTGAGCATCCTGATCATCAGCGTCGCTATCCCGGACTGCTGCTGGCATTTGAGGCTTTGCGTGCGCCCACGGGTACCACTGCGGTGTTGAATGCCGCCAATGAAGTGGCTGTCGATGCTTTTTTGAAACGGCAAATCCGGTTTGACCACATTCATCGGGTCAACCGAGCGACCCTCGATGAAATGCGCTTTGCCAGCCCCCGCCACCTCGAAGATTTGTTGGCTCTGGATGCGCAAGCACGACAGAGTGCGCAAAACATCATTGCCCGACTGAACTGAGCCATGTCCAGCTTGCTCTTTTTTTTGCTGGCGGTGACCTTGCTGGTGGCCGTGCACGAATACGGTCATTACCGGGTGGCAGTGGCCTGTGGAGTGCGTGTGGAGCGTTTTTCGATCGGTCTGGGGCCGGTCTTGTGGCGCTGGCGGGCGCGCCGTCTGCGCCCGGGCCAGGACACCGAATTTGTGATCAGCGCCTTGCCCCTGGGGGGGTATGTCCGGATGCTCGACGAAACCAACGAGCCCGTGCCTGAGCACCTGCGGGCGATGGCCTTCAACCGCCAAAGTGTCGGGCGCCGGGCCCTGATCGTGCTGGCCGGCCCCTTGGCCAATTTATTGTTGGCTTGGGTCTTATGGGCCGTCTTGGCCATGGTCGGGCAATACGAACCTCGACCGACGCTGGCCATGCCTGCCCAGGGCAGCTTGCTCGCCCAGGCGGGCGTGCAGCCGGGCGATACGGTGTTGGCCATCCAGGCAGGCGACACCGAGGTGGCGATCAAGACTTTGGACGATTGGTGGCTGCAGCTTTCCAAGCTGGGCGGCTCTGGGGACCCCATCGTTTTGCGGGTTCAGGGGCTCAATCAGGTTGAGCGATTGCTGCGACTGGACCTGAGTCGACTGGAAACCCCGTTGGATGATCCCCAAGGCCCCCGGGCTTTGGGCTGGAACGGCTTGTGGTCACCCCCTGTTTTGGGCAGCCTGGTGCCCGGCGGACAGGCCGAGCGGGAGGGTTTGCAAGCTGGCGACCGGGTGATCGCCATCGATGGGATCGGCATTCGCGATGCCGCCGAACTGAGGTTGCGCATCCGTCAGTCCGTGAAACCCGATGGCACCGCGATGCCGCGTGACTGGCTGATCCAGCGCAACGGTCTGGCGGAACCTTTGACCATGGCGGTGGAGCCGCGGGTGATCATGTCCGAGGGCCAGCGGATGGGGCGCTTGGACGTCATGGTGGGGGCCGCACCGGCTCAGGTTTGGGTGCGCCACGGCTTTTTGCAAGCGTGGATCGAGGCTGGTCGACGCTGTTTGGACATGATCCAGGCCACGCTGTCTGTTCTGGGCCGCATGCTGATCGGCGAGGCCTCCTGGAGCCAAATCAGTGGTCCCGTCACCATGGCCGACTATGCGGGCAAATCGGCTCAATTGGGCTGGGAGCACTTCGTGAAATACCTGGTTTGGGTCAGCCTGAGCTTAGGCATTCTCAATCTGTTGCCGATCCCGGTCCTCGATGGCGGGCACCTGATGTGTTATCTTTACGAATGGGTCACAGGACGCCCGGTTTCGCCGCGCACTTTGTCTTTTTTGCAACGCTTGGGCATGGTGCTGATTGTCGCCCTGATGTTTTTGGCCTTGCACAACGATGTGTCTCGATGGCTGGGGCAAGGCTAGATGACCGAATGAATGACATGAAACTTTTGATTTCGACTCTCACCTCAGTGTTGGCGCGTGGCTTGTGCGTGACCCTGCTCGCCTTCCAATTGGCCTGGGCTGCCGACCCCTTCAGCGTGCGTGACATCCGGGTTGAGGGCTTGCAGCGGGTGGAGCCGGGCACCGTTTTTGCCACCTTGCCTTTCCGGGTGGGTGATGCCTATACCGACGAGCGCGGGGTCGACGCGATCCGGGCCCTGTTCGGCCTGGGTTTGTTCAACAACGTTCGCATCGAAACCGACGGCGATGTGGTGGTGGTGGTGGTTGAAGAACGACCGATCATTGGCACGCTCGACTTGATCGGGACCAAGGAATTTGACAAAGACACGTTGCGCAAGGCCTTGCGTGACATTGGACTGTCCGAGGGGCGCCCCTTTGACAAAGCCATGGCTGACAAGGCCGAGCAAGAACTCAAACGCCAATACATCAACCGCAGCCTCTACGCCGCAGAGGTCATCACCACCATCACCCCGATTGAGCGCAACCGGGTCAACCTCAGCTTCAATGTGATCGAGGGCGATGTGGCCCGAATCAAGGAAATCCGCATCATCGGCGCGCGGCAAATCCCCGAGTCGACCTTGCTCAAGCAAATGGATCTGGGTACCGGCAACTGGATGAGTTGGTACACCAAATCCGATCGATACTCGCGCAGCAAATTCAACGCCGACCTCGAAACCCTGCGCACCTACTATCTGGCTCGTGGTTTCCTTGAGTTCCGCATCGATTCCACGCAGGTCTCGATTTCGGCCGACCGGCAGGACATGAACCTGACCATCAACATCCACGAGGGCAATCGTTTTGTCGTTTCTGCAGTTCGGCTCGATGGATATTACCTGGGACGTGACGACGAATTCAAATCATTGATCCGGATCGATGTCGGCAAGCCCTACAACATCAACCAGGTCACCGAAACCACCAAGGCCTTCACCGATTATTTCGGCAACTTTGGCCATGCCTTCGCCCGGGTAGATGCCGTCCCTGAAATCGATCGCGCGACCAACCAGGTGACTCTGGTGCTGCGTGCCGACCCTTCGCGCCGGGCTTATGTGCGACGGGTCAACATTTCGGGCAACACCCGCACCCGCGACGAAATCATCCGGCGCGAAGTCCGCCAATTCGAGTCCTCCTGGTATGACGGCGAAAAAATCCGGCTCTCCAAAGACCGCATCGAACGCTTGGGTTATCTCAAAGAAGTCAACATCGACACCGTTGATGTGCCCGGAGCCCCGGATCAAATCGATTTACAAATCAATGTGGTCGAAAAGCCGACTGGGGCTTTGAGTTTGGGTGCCGGTTACTCCTCGTTTGAAAAATTGTTTTTGACCTTTGGCATCACCCAGGAAAATATCCTCGGTACCGGCAATTACCTGGGCATCCAGGTCAGCACCAGCAAATTCAACAAGGTATTCAGCATCAGCACCACCGATCCTTATTTCACCGACGATGGTGTGTCGCTGACTTATGAGTATTCCCACCGGTCCAGCAAGCCCTACATTGAACAATTGGGTACCTACCGACTCAGCACCGACAACGCGGGTGTGCGGTTTTCGGTGCCCATGAACGAACTCGATCGCGTGTTCTTTGGTCTGGCGGCCGAGCGCACTGATGTTTCGGCGGGTGGTAACGCGCCGACCAATTTCTCCACCTATTGCATCAAGGTCAATTGTCCGGTGGTGTATTTTCCGCTGACGGCGGGCTGGTTCAGGGATTCCCGGGACAGTGCATTGGTGCCGACCCGAGGTGTGTTGGCCCGCGTCTACACTGAAGTCGCTCCAACGGGCGAGGCCCAATACGCCAAATACGGCGGCAGTTACCAGCATTTCATCCCCCTCAACAAGCAATTTTCACTGGCTTTCAACACCGAAATCGGTGTGGGGCAGGCGTTGGGCGGCGGCGCTTTCCCGGTGTTCAAGAACTTTTTTGCCGGTGGCCTGGGTTCCGTGCGTGGCTTTGCCCAAGGGTCTTTGGGACCGCGAGACATCACCGGAAACGTCAAGGGCGGGGCTAAAAAGCTCGTTCTCAATGGTGAGATCTACACCCCGTTCCCGGGTGCTGGCAATGACCGCACCCTGCGCTTGTATGGCTTTGTCGACGCAGGCAATGTCTTTGGTGCCGATGAACCCATCGGTTTCAAGGACTTGCGCAGCGCCTATGGCTTGGGCGTCAGTTGGTCATCGCCCATGGGGCCTTTGCGCTTGGCATGGGCCAATCCCCTCACGCGCCAAACCGGGGATAGAATCACACGCTTGCAATTCCAGATTGGTAGCACATTCTGATGAATCACATCCATCGCACCTTTTACATCGCCACGCTGACTTTGTTGTCTGTCGTGGCTTCGCACGCGCAAGAATTTCGGGTTGGCTTTGTCAACACCGACCGCATCTTTCGCGAGGCCAATACCGCCAAACAGGCTCAAACCAAGCTTGAGCAAGAATTCGCCCGGCGTGAAAAAGAGTTGGTCGATATGGGGAACACCCTCAAAGCCGCCTCTGACAAACTCGAGCGTGACGCACCCACCTTGTCCGAAGCCCAACGCAACCAGCGCCAGCGTGTCCTCGTGGATCAGGACCGCGATTTTCAGCGCAAGCGCCGCGAATTCCAGGAAGACCTCAATGCGCGCAAAAACGAAGAGTTGCAGCAGGTTCTTGAGCGCGCCAACAAAGTGGTGCGTCAAGTCGCAGAAAGCGAAAAATACGACCTCATTTTGCAAGAGGCCGTCTACATCAACCCGAAGCACGACATCACCGACAAAGTCATTCGGGCCATCAACAGCAGCAAGTAACCGGATGTGACCGTCACCCTGGCCGACATCGTTCAATCCCTGGGCGGCGTATTGCACGGCCCGCCCGATTTGTGCATTGAACGCCTCGCGACTTTGCAATCGGCCAGACCCAACGATTTGTCTTTCCTGAGCCACCCCCAGTACCAGTCCCAGTTGGCTCAAACTCGGGCCGGATGCGTGATTCTGGCTCCCACAGTGCCTGACGATCTGCGACTGTCGTTGCCTGCGCGCATTGAAACCCCTGAGCCCTATGTTTACTTTGCCCGCCTCACCCAGTGGTGGAAGCTCAATGCACAGGTGCTGCACGGCGAACCTTTGCGCCATCCTTCAGCCTGGATCCACCCCGATGCACAGGTAGACCCCAGCGCACGCATCGGTGCGTTTTGTGTCGTCGAGCGAGGCGCGAAGGTCGGACCTGAGACTTGGTTGAAGTCGCATGTCACGGTGGGCGAGTTTTGTCAGGTGGGTGCGCGTTGCATTTTGCACGCCGGTGTTTCCATCGGGGCTGACGGCTTTGGTTTTGCGCCTCATCAGGGGCAATGGCTCAAAATCGAACAGCTCGGAGCCGTGCGCATCGGTGACGACGTCGAAATCGGTGCCAACAGTTGTGTTGACCGCGGCGCCTTGGAGGACACCGTGATTGAGGACGGCGTCAAAATCGACAATCTGGTTCAGATCGGGCACAACGTCCAGATTGGCGCCCACAGCGCCTTGGCGGGTTGCGCTGGGGTCGCCGGCAGCGCCCGCATCGGCAAAGCTTGCACGGTGGGGGGTGGGGCGGTGGTGCTCGGGCACCTCACCTTGGCGGATGGCGTTCACATCTCTGCCGCCTCGGTGGTCATGCGATCGATCCTTCAGCCGGGCCAGTACAGCGGCGTGTTTCCCATCGACGACAATGCATCCTGGGAGAAAAATGCCGCCACTTTGCGTCAATTGCACCGCTTGCGTGAACGCCTGAAATCCCTGGAAAACAAACTCACTCCACAGAGCCCACCATGAGCATGGACATCCACCAGATTCTGAAACAACTGCCGCATCGTTATCCCATTTTGTTGGTCGATCGGGTTCTCGAGATCGAAAAAGGCAAGCGCATCAGGGCACTCAAAAATGTGTCCATCAACGAACCCTTTTTCAACGGTCACTTCCCGCATCGCCCTGTCATGCCCGGCGTCCTCATGCTCGAGGCTTTGGCGCAAGCCGCTGCTTTGCTGGCGTTTGACACCTTGGGCGTCACCCCTGATGACAAAACCGTGTACTACTTTGCCGGCATCGATGGAGCCCGTTTCAAACGACCGGTGGAGCCCGGCGATCAACTCATTTTGGACGTCACCCTCGATCGCATGAAAGCCAGTATTTTCAAATTTTCGGCCAAGGCCCGGGTGGGTGAAGAGGTGGCCACCGAAGCCGAGCTGATGTGCACCATGCGCGCCATCGCCTGAGGGGCCGGCATGACTCGCATCCACCCGACAGCGTTGGTCGACCCGCAGGCCGAACTCGACAGCAGCGTCGAAGTCGGGCCCTACACCGTGATTGGCCCGCACGTCCGAGTGGGTGCGGGCACCCGCATCGGAGCCCATTGTGTGATTGAAGGGCGGACCACCATCGGTGAAAACAACCAGATTTTCCAGTTCAACTCGCTGGGGGCCATTCCGCAGGACAAAAAATACGCTGGCGAACCCTGCGAACTCCGAATCGGCCACCGCAACACCCTTCGCGAATTCTGTACCCTGAACATCGGCACAGCTCAGGATCAAGGGGTCACCAGCGTCGGCGATGACAACTGGATCATGGCTTATGTTCACCTTGCGCACGATTGTCAGGTGGGCAATCACACGATCTTTGCCAACAGCACACAATTGGCCGGGCATGTTCACGTCGGCGATTGGGTGATTTTGGGTGGGTTTACCGTGGTTCATCAGTTTTGCCGCCTGGGTGCGCACAGCTTCACCGCCATGAATTCGCTGTTGTTTGCCGACCTGCCCCCTTTTGTCATGTGCCAAGGCCAACCCGCTCAGGCCCGTTCCATGAATTTCGAGGGACTGCGCCGTCGCGGCTTCGGCCCTGAATCGGTGCGTGCCGTCAAAGCCATGCACAAACTGTTGTATCGGGATGGCCTGACCTTGGAGCAGTCGGTGGCCGCCATCGAACGATTGGCCGTGGGCCAGGATCAGGTGGCTGGTGTGGTCCAACTCATGAATGACTTTTTGCGCTCGGCCGATCCGCAACGCGGTATCGTCCGCTGAACCGGCATGAAGTCTGCCGATGTGCCTCCCCTCGCCCTCGCCATGGTGGCAGGCGAGGCCAGTGGTGACTTGTTGGCCGCGCTGATGCTGGCCGGCCTCAGGAAGCGCTGGCCGGGTTTGCATGCGCATGGCATCGGTGGCCCGCGCATGTCTGAGCAGGGCTTTGAGGCGTGGTGGCCCCACCACAAACTGGCCGTTCGGGGCTATGCCGAAGTGTTGCGACATTATCGGGAGATCGTCGGTATCCGGCGTCAACTTCGCGATCGACTGCTGCACCAACCTCCGGCTGCGTTCATTGGCGTGGATGCGCCCGACTTCAACTTGAACTTGGCGGCTGACCTCAAGGCCCGGGGGATTCCTGCGATCCAGTTTGTTTGCCCATCGATCTGGGCTTGGCGGGCCGAGCGAGTGCACCAAATCGCCCGCAGCGTGGATCATGTGCTGTGTCTGTTTCCTTTTGAGCCCCGACTTTTACATCCCCATGGCATCGCGGCCACCTTTGTCGGACACCCACTGGCCTCGGTCATTCCCTTGCAAGCCGATCGACGGCAAGCCCGGCTGGATTTGGGTCTCGGCCCCGATGGCCCGGTGCTGGCACTTTTACCGGGAAGCCGAGCCAGCGAGATTCATGAACTGGCCGAACGTTTTTTTCGCACCGCGCAACGTCTGGCCCGGCAACACCCGCATTTGCAAGTGGTGCTGCCTGTGGCGCCTGGACTGCGCGCATCGGTGGAGCGCGCCCTGGAACGGACAGGTCCGGTGCGCGGATTGCATATGCTCGATGGGCGGTCGCACGAGGCCTTGGCGGCTTGCGATGTCACCCTGGTGGCCAGCGGCACGGCCACCCTGGAAGCCGCCCTCTATAAAAGGCCCATGGTCATTGCTTACCACATGCATCCGCTCAGTTGGTGGATCACCCGACGCAAGAAGTTGCAGCCTTGGGTGGGCTTGCCCAACATCCTGTGCGGTGAGTTTGTGGTGCCCGAATTCTTGCAAGAGCAGGCCCAACCCGACGCCATGGCCGAGGCCTTGCACGACTGGCTGGTGCAACCCGCGCGTGTGCAAGCTTTGGAGCGACGCTTGCAAACTTTGCACCATGAGTTGAAACAAGACACTGCCACGAGTTGTGCCGATGCGATCCAAAAAATTCTTGCGCGCTGAGCAAACCGCTCTCGATTGGGATACCCCGGGTTTGCTGGCCGGAGTCGATGAGGCTGGCCGTGGCCCCTTGGCTGGGCCGGTCTTTGCTGCTGCGGTGATCCTGGACGATTTGCAGCCCATCCAAGGTTTGGCCGACTCGAAGAAGCTCAGCGCCAGGCGCCGTGCCGCCTTGTACGACGAAATCCGGGCCAAAGCGTTGTGTTGCTGTGTCGCCCAGGCCAGTGTGGAGGAAATCGACCGGCTCAACATCTTGCAGGCCACTTTGCTCGCCATGCGCCGGGCTGTCGAAGGCCTGCGGCTCAAGCCCGTCAAGGTCTGGGTCGATGGCAACCGCCTGCCGCTGCTGGATGTGCGCGCCGAGGCCATTATTCAGGGCGACGCCAAGGTGCCAGCCATTTCGGCGGCCTCGATTTTGGCCAAAGTCGAACGCGACCGCTGGTGCGAAGCCATCGATGCCGAGTTTCCCGCTTATGGTTTTGCCCGCCACAAAGGCTACGGCACCGCCGATCACTTGCAAGCCCTGCGCGAACACGGCCCCAGTCCCTGGCACCGCCGCTCCTTCGCACCGGTGGCCAACCGTTTGAAGGCCGATCCGCCCCATGCCTGAACTCATCACCTCGCGCGACAACCCTTGGCTCAAATCGTTGCGCCGCTTGGCGCAGGACAATCAGGCCTATCGCCAGCAGGGCGAGGTCTGGCTGGAGGGCGAGCACTTGGTGGATGCGGTGGTGCGCCACGGCATGGCGGTGCGAGTGCTGGTGTGTGCCGAGTCGCGATGGCCTCGGTTGCCCCCCCATTGGCAAAGCCTGGGCCAACGCCAGGTGGTGCTGCCCGATGCTTTGTTCAAGGCCATCAGCGGGCTCGAGTCGCCCGCCCAAATGGGTGTTTTGCTGGCATTGCCCGTTGCCCCCAAAGTACAAGGTGACTCGGCCACCGTGGTGCTGGACCGGCTGCAAGACGCTGGCAATGTGGGCGCCATTTTGCGCAGCGCGGCGGCGTTGGGCTTTGCCCAGGTGCTGGCCCTGCGAGGCACTGCTGCCTTGTGGTCTCCCAAGGTCTTGCGAGCCGGGATGGGGGCGCATTTGGCTTTGCGCCTGGTCGAGGGTTTGCAGCCCGAAGATTTACAAGCCCTGAGCATCCCCCTGTTGGCCACCAGCTCACATCAGGGGCCGTTTTTGCACGAACTATCCAAATCCAAACGGTTGCCGCACCCGGCGGCCTGGTTATTTGGCCACGAAGGGCAGGGCGTGTCCGACCCATTGCTGGCGCAAGCCAGCCTGACGGTGCGCATCGCCCAACCGGGTGGCCAGGAGTCGCTCAATGTGGCCGCGGCGGCCGCCATTTGTCTGCACGCCAGCGCCACGGCCGGGCTTTGAATCGGCGTCGCCCCCAAAGGGGCAGGGGGCATGGCGCGCGGTTATAATGGGTGGCTTTCCAGCACACCCATCCACGCCACCAGCTCGACCACAAGCCAATTCCCGATCAAAAGCAGCCGCCAGGGCAATCCTGTGTGCGCGCTGGGGCGAACCGCAACACATCGGAGAACCCAGTGCTTTTGTCTCTTCAGGGAACACAACCCCCCGCCTTGTTGGCGCTCGCAGACGGCACGGTCTTTGTTGGCAACTCCATCGGCGCTACAGGCGTGACGGTCGGAGAGGTGGTCTTCAACACCTCGATCACCGGTTATCAGGAAATCCTGACCGACCCCAGCTACTGCCAGCAGATCGTGACCTTGACCTACCCCCACATCGGGAACTATGGCGTCAACCCCGAAGACGTCGAAGCCGACCGCGTCCATGCTGCTGGTCTGATCATCAAGAGCCTGCCTTTGGCAGCCTCCAACTTTCGCAGCACCCAAACCCTGTCTGAGTACCTGCAAGCCAGCGGTACAGTCGCCATTGCCCACATCGATACCCGCGCGCTGACCCGGCGTCTGCGCACCTTTGGGGCGCAAAACGGGGCCATCGTGGCACTGGCCGCCGGCCAGAGCGTCACCCAGGCGGTCATTGACGATGCCATTGCCCGCGCCAAGGCTGCCCCCCCGATGGCAGGTCTGGACCTGGCCCGCGTGGTCAGCACCCGCCAAAGCCACGAGTGGGCGCAGACCGAGTGGCGATTGGGCGACGGCTACGGCCAGCAAAACACCCCGCGCTTTCACGTGGTGGCTTATGACTTTGGCGTCAAGAAAAACATCTTGCGCATGCTGGCCGAGCGCGGTTGCCGCGTGACCGTGGTGCCGGCCCAGACTGCGGCGCAAGAAGTCTTGCAACACCAGCCTGACGGCGTCTTCTTTTCCAACGGTCCGGGCGACCCCGAGCCTTGCTCTTATGCCATCGAAGCGGCTCGCACGATCATGGACCGTGGCCTGCCCACCTTTGGCATTTGTCTGGGGCACCAAATCATGGCCCTGGCCAGCGGCGCCAAAACGTTCAAAATGAAGTTCGGCCACCATGGGGCCAATCACCCGGTGAAAGATCTCGACACCGGGCGCGTGTCCATCACCAGCCAAAACCACGGTTTCGCGGTCGACGAAAAAACCTTGCCCGCCAATTTGCGTGCCACCCATGTTTCCTTGTTTGACGGCACCTTGCAGGGTTTGACGCGCACCGACCGGCCGGCCTTTTGCTTTCAGGGACACCCCGAGGCATCACCCGGGCCCCAAGACATCGGCTATCTGTTTGACCGCTTCATCGCCCTGATGCAGCACCACAAGGAGAAGGCGCATGCCTAAGCGCACAGACCTCAAAAGCATCCTGATCATTGGCGCCGGCCCCATCATCATCGGCCAAGCCTGTGAGTTTGATTACTCGGGTGTCCAAGCCTGCAAGGCTTTGCGCGAGGAAGGCTACAAGGTCATTTTGATCAACAGCAATCCGGCCACCATCATGACCGATCCGGCGACAGCCGATGTGACCTACATCGAGCCCATCACATGGCAAACCGTCGAGAAAATCATCGCCAAAGAGCGCCCCGATGCCATTTTGCCCACCATGGGTGGACAAACCGCGCTGAATTGCGCCCTGGATCTTTGGCGCAACGGCGTGTTGGGCAAGTACAAGGTCGAATTGATTGGCGCCACCCCTGAAGCCATCGACAAAGCCGAAGATCGCCTCAAGTTCAAAGACGCCATGACCAAAATCGGCCTGGGTTCGGCCCGCTCGGGCATTGCCCACAGCATGGAAGAGGCCTGGGAAGTTCAAAAGTATGTGGGATTCCCCACCGTCATTCGCCCCAGCTTCACCCTGGGCGGGACGGGCGGCGGCATCGCTTACAACCCCGAAGAGTTCGAGACCATCTGCAAGCGAGGCCTCGAAGCCTCACCCACCAACGAGCTGCTCATTGAAGAGTCGCTGTTGGGCTGGAAGGAGTACGAGATGGAGGTGGTGCGAGACAAAAAAGACAACTGCATCATCGTTTGCTCGATCGAAAACCTCGACCCCATGGGGGTGCACACCGGCGACTCGATCACCGTGGCCCCGGCCCAAACCCTGACCGACAAAGAGTATCAGATCATGCGCAACGCCAGTTTGGCGGTGCTGCGCGAAATCGGTGTCGACACGGGCGGTTCCAACGTCCAGTTTTCGATCAATCCCAAAGACGGTCGCATGATCGTGATCGAGATGAATCCACGCGTTTCGCGTTCATCCGCCTTGGCCTCCAAGGCCACCGGCTTTCCAATCGCCAAAGTCGCCGCCAAGTTGGCCGTGGGTTACACACTCGATGAATTGCGCAACGAGATCACCGGTGGGGCCACTCCGGCCAGTTTCGAGCCCAGCATCGATTATGTGGTGACCAAAATTCCGCGTTTCGCCTTCGAAAAATTCCCGATGGCCGATAGCCGCCTGACGACCCAAATGAAGTCGGTGGGCGAGGTGATGGCCATGGGCCGCACCTTCCAGGAGTCGTTCCAGAAGGCCCTGCGCGGCCTCGAGGTCGGTGTCGATGGCATGAACGAAAAGACCCAGGACCGCGAAGTGCTCGAAAAAGAGCTCGGCGCGCCCGGTCCCGATCGCATCTGGTACGTTGGCGACGCCTTTGCCCAGGGCATGACTGTCGATGAGGTGTTCGAGCTCACCAAAATTGACCGCTGGTTCCTGGTCCAGATCGAAGAGATCGTCAAAATAGAACTGGAACTTGAGACCACCCAACTTGCCGCGCTGAGTGCCACCGAATTGCGCCAACTCAAGCAAAAAGGCTTCTCGGATCGCCGCTTGGCCAAGTTACTCAAATCCACCGAGGCCGAAATTCGCGCACGCCGTCATGCGTTGGGAATTCGGCCGGTTTACAAGCGCGTTGACACATGTGCCGCCGAGTTCGCCACCGACACCGCCTACATGTACTCCACTTACGACGATGAGTGCGAGGCCGAACCCACGACCCGGAAAAAAATCATGGTGCTGGGGGGCGGGCCCAACCGCATCGGGCAGGGCATTGAGTTTGACTATTGCTGCGTTCACGCCGCCTTGGCCATGCGCGAAGACGGCTATGAGACCATCATGGTCAATTGCAATCCCGAAACCGTCTCCACCGACTACGACACTTCCGACCGGTTGTACTTTGAGCCGCTCACCCTCGAAGATGTGCTCGAAATCGTCGACAAAGAAAAGCCCACTGGCGTCATCGTTCAATACGGCGGCCAGACTCCTCTCAAACTGGCTTTGGGGTTGGAGGCGGCCGGCGTGCCCATCATCGGCACCAGCCCCGACATGATCGACGCCGCCGAAGACCGTGAGCGGTTCCAGAAACTGTTGCACAACCTGGGCTTGCGGCAACCCCCCAACGCCACCGCCCGCACCGAAGCCGAAGCGCTTGAAAAAGCCGCTGAGCTCGGCTACCCGCTGGTCGTTCGTCCCAGCTACGTGTTGGGAGGGCGTGCGATGGAGATCGTGCACGAACAGCGTGACCTTGAGCGCTACATGCGCGAAGCCGTGAAAGTTTCCAACGACTCCCCGGTTTTGCTGGATCGATTCCTGAATGACGCGATCGAGTGCGATGTCGACTGTTTGCGCGACCCCGGGGGCCACACCTTCATCGGGGGTGTCATGGAGCACATTGAGCAAGCCGGCGTGCACAGCGGCGATTCGGCCTGTTCACTGCCCCCTTATTCTCTGTCGGTCGAGACCGTGGCCGAACTCAAGCGTCAATCTGCCGCCATGGCGGGGGCCTTGAATGTGGTGGGGCTCATGAACGTGCAGTTTGCGATCCAGAAGCAAAACGGCCAGGACATCATCTATGTCCTCGAGGTCAACCCGCGCGCCTCTCGCACCGTGCCTTATGTGTCCAAGGCCACTGGCATTCAATTGGCCAAGGTGGCGGCGCGTTGCATGGCGGGACAGACACTGGCGCAGCAGGGCATCACCGCCGAGGTCACCCCACCTTATTTCAGCGTCAAGGAAGCGGTGTTCCCCTTTGTCAAATTCCCGGGTGTGGACACCATTTTGGGTCCTGAGATGAAGTCGACCGGAGAGGTCATGGGCGTTGGTAAAACCTTTGGCGAAGCCTTCGTCAAAAGCCAACTTGGCGCCGGCACCCGTTTGCCGCGCCCTTACAACGCCGACGGCACCCCGGTGGGCAAGGTCTTCATTTCGGTCAAGAACCACGACAAGACCCGTGCTGTGGAGGTGGCTCGTGAGTTGGTGGCGATGGGCTTTCGGCTGATCGCGACCAAAGGAACAGCCCAAGCCATTGCCGCGGCAGGGATTCCCTGCGAAACGGTCAACAAAGTCACCGAAGGACGTCCTCACATCGTGGACATGATCAAGAATAACGACATCGCCCTGGTCATCAACACCGTGGAGGAGCGGCGCAACGCCATCGCCGATTCGCGCCACATCCGCACCTCGGCCTTGCTCAATCGGGTGACGACGTTCACCACCATCGCTGGCGCCGAAGCCGCCGTCCAGGGCATGAAATACCTGGACTCACTTGACGTCATCTCGGTTCAAGAAATGCACGCCCAACTGGCCTGAAGCAGGAAGCAGACCATGTCCACACTCCCCATCACCCGACGCGGTGCCGAAAAACTCAAAGAAGAGTTGCATCGACTCAAAACGGTCGACCGCCCGGCGGTCATCAATGCCATTGCCGAAGCGCGGGCTCAGGGCGACCTGAGTGAAAACGCCGAATACGACGCTGCCAAGGATCGTCAGGGTTTCATTGAAGGACGCATCCAGGAAATCGAGGGCAAACTCTCGGTCGCCCAGGTTATCGACCCGGCGTCCATCGACGCCGGTGGTCGAGTCGTTTTTGGCGCCACGGTTGAGTTGGAAGAAGAGTCGTCTGGCGATCAGGTCACTTACCAGATCGTCGGTGAAGACGAGGCCGACCTGAAATTGGGGCTGATCAACATCTCCAGCCCCATTGCCCGAGCTCTGATCGGCAAGGAAGAGGGCGATGTGGCCGAGGTGCAAGCCCCTGGCGGTGTCAAACGCTACGAGATCGTGGCCGTTTCTTACCGCTGATCCAGATGAAAAAGTGGCTGCCCTTGTTTGCTGCCGCCCTGTGGTGGGGCAGTCTGACCGCCGTGGGTGCCTGGGTGGTTCCGTTGTTGTTCAAGCACCTCGCAACACCCTCTTTGGCTGGACAAATGGCCGCCCGCCTGTTCGAGTTTCAGACCCATGTCGGCGCCGCATGCGCCGTGGTGGTGCTGATGTCCATTCGGGCCAACAGTCGTTTCAACGACTTGTCATGGGTGGTGGGTGGATTGTTGCTGGCGCTTTTGCAGCAGTGGGCCGTGGCACCGCGCATCGAAGCCCGTGACAACCTGGCCCTGTGGCACGGTTTAGGCAGCGCCATGCTGGTGTTGCAATGGCTGTGCGCCGGCGTGGTGTTGTGGCGCCAGGCACGCGGCCTGCAAGCCGGGACCGTCAACCCAGACTCTTCTTCTTGAGCGAAGACTTGCGCGGTTTGGCGCGCTTGACCTTGCCGCCCGAGGTCAAGCGTTGATTGCCCAGAACGCGCAAAGTCCGCACCTCGGGCCGCTGTCCGCCCCGCTTGCTGTACTTGAGCACTTTCACATCTTTGGGGCCGGGCATGCGGTCATCGTTGATCGCACGCTCTTTTTCGGGTTGCGGTCGCCACAAGACCAGCAGTTTGCCAATGTGCTGGATGGGGGCCGCGCTCAATTGGTCGGCCACTTGCTGAAACATGGTTTCGCGAGCGGCCCGGTCGTCACCATGAACCCTCACTTTGATCAGGCCGTGCGCATTGAGCGCTGCGTCAATTTCGCGCAGCACGGCTGCGCTCAATCCATCCCCTCCGATCATGACGACGGGTTCGAGGTGGTGGGCGAGGGCGCGGTGCTCCTTGCGTTGCGCGGGCGTGAGGGCGATGGCTGGCATAACGGGTATTATCCTCCTATTCATGAAAGTCCAGACCAAAAGCAAGAAAGTCAACAAGGCATGGCTCAACGACCATGTCAACGACCCCTATGTCAAGATGGCCCAAAAAGACGGCTATCGGGCGCGCGCTGCCTACAAACTCAAAGAAATCGACGAGGCCCTGGGTTTGGTCAAGCCCGGAATGGTGGTGGTGGACCTCGGAGCCACCCCTGGGGCCTGGAGCCAATATTTGCGGCGCCGCATGGCGCCCGAAGGCGCGGCTGTGGGCGCGCTCAACGGCACGCTGATTGCGCTCGACATCTTGCCCATGGAGCCCATCGAGGGGGTGCAGTTCATCCAGGGTGATTTTCGCGAGCCCGAGTCGGCCCTGGCGCTGACGCAGGCGCTGGCCGGGCGGGAAGTCGATCTGGTCGTTTCTGACATGGCTCCCAACCTGTCCGGCATTGATTCGGCCGACACGGCGCGCATTGAGCACCTGGTCGAATTGGCCTTGGACTTTGCCCAGCACCATCTCAAGCCCCAGGGCGCTTTGGTCGCCAAGCTGTTCCATGGCAGCGGTTACAGCCAATGGATCAAAATGTTCAAAGAGCAATTCAAGGTCGTCAAACCGATCAAGCCCAAGGCCAGTCGCGACCGTTCGGCAGAAACCTTTGTGGTCGGTTTAGGCCTGAAAAAGTCGCGACAACCCTGAAACCGGCATGGACAGGCTGAAAAATATCCTTTTTGAGCCTTGAAACCCCTAAAATGATTCGCATATCCCTTAGGGTGCCTTTTGCACCCTTCATCTGGAGCTTGCATTGAACAATCAATGGTTCTCAAAAGTCGCGGTCTGGTTGGTGATCGGGCTCGTGCTGTTCACCGTTTTCAAACAGTTTGATGGTCGCGTCGTCGGCGGCGCCAATTACATGGCCTACTCTGACTTCCTCGAAGAAGTGCGTGGCAAGCGCGTGCGCTCGGCCACCATCCAGGAGGGGCAGGGTGGCACCGAGATCGTGGCGGTGATGCAAGACGACCGCAAAGTCCGCACCAATGCCACCTACCTGGATCGTGGCCTGGTGGGCGACCTGATCGCCAACGGCGTCAAGTTTGACGTCAAGCCGCGCGAAGAGGGCTCTTTGCTCATGACCCTGCTGGTCAGTTGGGGCCCCATGTTGCTGTTGATCGGGGTTTGGGTTTACTTCATGCGGCAAATGCAAGGCGGTGGCAAGGGCGGTGCCTTCAGTTTTGGCAAAAGCAAGGCCCGAATGTTGGATGAAAACAACAACACCGTCACTTTCGCCGATGTGGCCGGTTGCGATGAGGCCAAGGAAGAGGTCAAGGAGGTCGTTGACTTCCTGAAAGATCCGCAAAAGTTCCAGAAACTGGGCGGACGCATTCCCCGTGGTTTGCTGCTGGTAGGACCTCCCGGCACGGGCAAAACCTTGCTAGCCAAGGGCATTGCCGGTGAGGCCAAAGTGCCTTTTTTCAGCATTTCGGGCTCGGATTTCGTCGAAATGTTCGTGGGCGTGGGCGCAGCTCGCGTGCGCGACATGTTTGAAAACGCCAAGAAAAATGCGCCCTGCATCATCTTCATCGATGAAATTGACGCCGTGGGTCGCCAGCGTGGTGCTGGCCTTGGAGGCGGCAACGACGAGCGCGAACAAACCCTCAACCAGATGCTGGTCGAGATGGACGGTTTCGAGACCAACCTGGGCGTCATCGTCGTGGCAGCCACCAACCGCCCTGACATCCTCGATGCAGCCCTGTTGCGCCCGGGTCGCTTTGACCGCCAGGTCTATGTCACCTTGCCCGACATCCGGGGCCGCGAGCAAATCCTCAACGTGCACATGCGCAAAGTACCCATCGGTCAAGACGTCAGCGCCTCGGTCATCGCCCGTGGCACGCCGGGCATGAGCGGGGCCGATTTGGCCAACTTGTGCAACGAGGCCGCACTCATGGCGGCTCGTCGCAATGCCCGCGTGGTGGAGATGCAGGACTTCGAAAAAGCCAAAGACAAAATCCTCATGGGTCCCGAGCGCAAGAGCATGGTCATGCCTGAAGAAGAGCGCCGCAACACCGCTTACCACGAGTCGGGGCACGCCCTGATCGGCAAGTTGCTGCCCAAGTGCGACCCGGTTCACAAAGTCACCATCATCCCTCGCGGTCGGGCCTTGGGTGTCACCATGAGCCTGCCCGAAAAAGACCGCTACAGCTACGACCGTGAATACATGCTCAATCAGATCAGCATGTTGTTTGGTGGCCGCATCGCTGAAGAAGTCTTCATGAATCAGATGACCACTGGCGCATCCAATGACTTCGAGCGAGCCACCCAAATCGCCCGCGACATGGTCATGCGTTACGGCATGACCGAAGCCTTGGGTCCCATGGTCTATGCCGAGAACGAGGGAGAGGTGTTCCTGGGTCGTTCGGTCACCAAGACCACCCACATGTCCGAGCAGACCATGCAAAAGGTCGACGCGGAGGTGCGCCGCATCATTGACACCCAGTACCATCTGGCACGCAGCCTGATTGAGGAACACGCCGACAAGATGCATGCCATGGCCAAGGCCTTGCTCGAGTGGGAAACCATCGAGACCGAGCAGATCGACGACATCATGGCGGGTCGTCCGCCACGGCCACCCAAAGATTTCACCCCCCGCACGCCGCCCTCAGGTCCCGGCGGTGGCGATCCTGCGGTCAATGCCAATCCCAGCCCCAGCGCCGCCTGATTTGCAGGTTTGGAAAACCACCCGATTTGACATCCCCTTGACCCGTCCCCGGGTCATGGGTATCGTCAACCTGACCCCCGATTCGTTCTCCGACGGGGGTCTTTTTCATGATCCTGCGCGCGCCATCGCCCATGCGCGCCGTTTGCTCGACGAGGGGGCAGACATCCTGGATCTGGGAGCGGAGTCCACCCGCCCCGGCGCCACAGCGGTGGGTGAGGAGGAAGAGTGGCAACGCCTGGAGCCGGTATTGCATGAGATTCTGCGCTGGCAGATTCCGATCTCGGTCGACACCTTCAGGGCGGCCACCATGCGCAAGGCGCTCGACTTGGGTGTGGACATCATCAATGACATTTGGGCCCTGCGCCAGCCCGGCGCGCAAGCGGTCTGCCTGTCCAGCGGTGCCGGGGTGTGTCTGATGCACATGCACGGCGAGCCTGCCAGCATGCAAACCCATCCCATGGAGGGCGACGCCGTGCCTGAGGTCAAGCGCTTCCTGACCCAGCGCCGGGCCGAATTGATGGCGCAAGGCATGGTGGCCCAGCGCATCATGATCGATCCGGGCATCGGCTTTGGCAAAACGGTCGCACAAAACTTCAGTCTCTTGTCCCGCCAGTCAGAGCTGACGTCGTTGGGTCCGCTGTTGGCGGGTTGGTCCCGCAAGTCTTCTTTGGGGGCTGTCACCGGCTTGGAGGTGTCGCACAGGCTGGTGCCCAGCGTGACCGCGGCCGTTTTGGCGGCCGAGCGTGGGGCCTCGGTACTCCGGGTGCATGACGTCGCCGACACCCTGGCGGGATTGGCGGTTTGGCAGGCTGCATCAGAATCCCTAAAATCATCAAGATGAAAAGAAAATACTTTGGGACAGACGGGATCCGCGGGACCGTCGGACAATCCCCCATCACCCCTGACTTCGTGCTGAAACTGGCCCATGCCGTGGGGCGTGTCTTGAAAGCAGCGCACCCGCGTCCTCGGGTGCTGATCGGCAAGGACACCCGGATTTCCGGCTACATGCTCGAATCGGCGCTGGAGTCGGGCTTCAACTCAGCAGGGGTCGATGTGGTGTTGTTGGGCCCCGTGCCCACCCCGGCCGTGGCCTATCTGACGCGCGCTCAGCGGGCTCATTTGGGTGTGGTGATCAGCGCCAGCCATAACCCGTATGCCGACAACGGCATTAAATTCTTTTCTCACCTGGGCACCAAACTCGACGACGAGTGGGAGACGCAGGTCGAGTCCATGTTGACACAGGACCCGCTCTGGGTGTCTTCCGACCAGTTGGGCAAAACCAAACGACTCGATGATGCCGCCGGGCGTTACATCGAATTTTGTAAAAGCACTTTTAGCGCCGACCTCAGTTTGCGCGGGCTGAAGCTGGTGGTCGATGCCGCCCACGGCGCAGCCTATCAAATTGCACCGGCGGTGTTTCATGAACTGGGTGCCCAAGTTGTGGCCGTGGGCTGCACCCCAGATGGCTTGAACATCAACGACGGTGTCGGAGCCACACACCCCGAGTCTGTGGTTCGCGCGGTGCGCGAGTCTGGCGCCGATTTGGGCATTGCGCTCGATGGGGACGCCGATCGCTTGCAAATGGTGGATGCCACCGGTCGCATCTACAACGGTGATGAGTTGCTGTATGTGCTGGCCGACGACCGGCTGGGACGCGATGAGGTGGTGCCTGGCGTGGTGGGCACGCTGATGACCAATGTGGCCGTCGAAAATGCCCTGAAGCAGCGTGGTGTGGACTTGTTGCGTGCCCAGGTGGGGGATCGCTACGTGCTGGAGGCGCTGACCGAAAAAGGCTGGATTTTGGGAGGCGAGGGATCGGGGCATCTGCTGGTGCTTGACAAGCACTCGACTGGAGATGGCATCGTCAGCGCCTTACAAGTTTTGCAGGCTTGTGTGCGCCGTGGCCATGGACTGTCGGAGTTGTTAAAAGGCCTTGAACTTTATCCCCAACACATGATCAACGTGCGATTGGCACCCGGCATCGATTGGAAAACGCACAGCGGGTTGGCACAGGCCCGTGCGCAAGTTGAGCAGCAATTGCAAGGGCGGGGCAGGGTGCTCGTTCGCGCCAGTGGCACCGAGCCGGTTTTGCGCATCATGGTGGAAGCTGAACAAGCCGAGTTGGCTCGCCAAAGTGCTCAGGCCATGGCTCAAACGCTGGCCTGAGTCGGTGGCGCAGATTTCATTGGACTTGCAGGGATAGATCCAGCAACTTGACCTTGCTGGCATAGTAACGATCGATTCGCCAATCTCGAATGACCTCGATGGCCAACTGAAAGACCTCGTAGTCCAAGTCATAAATCGATTTCAGCGACATGGCCTGATCGGTTTCGAGGGAAAGCACCAGTTTGGACAGGGTCTGAGCCTCTTTTCCGACCGGATTTTTTTCGATCAACTTTCGGGCTTGTTTGAGAGCGCTCATGCGACACTCCAATGAACAGGGGCATTCATCCTATCAAAGCACTGCTTCGCTTTTGATGACATCCGCATGACATCTTCATGAATTCGAAGCTGGGAGGTGTGTCATGAAAAAGTCATGAAATTTTCATGAGGATTTCATGCAGTCCCCCCAAACTGTGGGCATCTCATACAGGAGAACCCATGAAAGAACTGCCCACCCCCACCTTGGACCTGTCGCCCATTGCTTTGCCCAGGGGGTCGCTTCATCGCGCACCTCAAATCCAAGACCCGGAAGTGCATCAAGTTGTGGGTCAGCGCGCTGGGATTTCGGTGGCATGGGCACAGAGCCTGAGCGAAGTTCGCGAGGCGCAGCGCCTGCGCCATTTGGTCTTTGCCACCGAAATGGGAGCACAGCTCAAATGTCCGATCGAGGGGCATGACATCGATCTGTTTGACGATTTTTGCGAGCACCTTCTGGTGCGCGACTCGGGCACGGGCCAGGTCGTCGGAACTTACCGCGTTTTGACACCCGCGCAAGCCAAACGTGTGGGCAGCTTTTACAGCGACACTGAATTTGACCTGACACGTCTGCGCCAACAGCGCGAACGCATGGTCGAACTGGGCCGCAGTTGCGTCCACCCGGATCATCGTCACGGTGGCGTGATCATGGCGTTGTGGGGAGCCTTGGCGGAGTTCATGGTGCGCAACGAACTCGACATCATGATCGGTTGCGCCAGCATCCCCATGTTGCACCAAGGGGTGGTGTCGGCCGATGCCGCGGCCAGCATCTGGTTGCAATTGAAAGAAACCCATCTTGCCCCGATCGACCAGCAAGTGCGACCGCGCTTGCCTTTGCCGATTCGCGCTCAGGCTGTGGGGGTCCAGGCCGACCCGCCCGCCTTGATCAAAGGCTACTTGCGCCTGGGCGCCAAAATCCTGGGGGCTCCGGCTTGGGATCCCGACTTCAACACCGCCGACTTGCCCATGATCATGCACATTGCCGACATGCCTTCACGGTATCGCAAGCATTTCTTGGGCGCTTGATCACAACCTGCCAAGACAAAAGAAACCATGGATTTGATCCTTTGGCGTCACGCCGAGGCGGAAGCAGTCGTCGACGAAAACCAGGATCTGCAGAGGTGCCTGACGGCGCGTGGTGAGCGTCAAGCCGCCCGCATGGCCAAGTGGCTGGATCGGCAGTTGCCTGAGGGTGCCAAAATCTATTGCAGCCCTGCTCAGCGTTGTTTGCAGACGGTTGACCCTCTGGGTCGAAAATTCAAAATACGCGACGAGTTATCGCCCCAATGCGATCACACACATTTGTTGTCCATGGTCCAATGGCCAGTGGCCAAAATGACGGTGCTGATCGTGGGGCATCAACCCGCCTTGGGACACACCATCGCCCAAATACTCGGCTTGCCCGGAACCGAAGTGTCAGTTCGCAAAGGCAGTATCTGGTGGCTGCGTGCCAAGGTCAGGGAAGAGAGGATTCAGTCCACTTTGCTCACTGTGCAGTCCCCCGATTTGCTCTAAGCAAACTCTGTCAAACTGGCTCGAGGCGAGTTTTGGAGAGCTTCCTTCATTCATGTTGGCGGTGTAGGCGCGATCGCGTGCGATGCAGTATTCAGTGCGGTCAGATCCTGCCAGCGAATGATCTCTAGACTGCCGTCATGATGTTCGACCAAGGCTGTCATGCTCTCGACCCAATCTCCGTCGTTGCAATAGAGCACATCGCCGATGGGTCGAATTTCGGCGTGGTGAATATGTCCACACACCACTGCGTCGTAGCCGCGTTTTCGGGCTTCGGCCGCCACGGCCTCTTCAAAATGACTGATGTAACTAACCGCCTGTTTGACTTTGTGCTTCAAATAGGCTGACAAAGACCAGTAAGGCAATCCCATGCGGGCACGCAGTGCATTGAAGTGACGATTGACCCTCAAGACAAACTCATAGGCATGGTCACCCAGAACGGCCAGCCATTTGGCGCGCTGAATCACGGCATCAAAATAATCGCCATGGATGACCCACATGGTGCGCCCATCCAACATCTTGTGTTTGGACTCCCGCACAATGTCTATTCCCCCGAACTGGTGCCCATTAAAGAGTCTGGCGAACTCGTCATGATTGCCAGCCACAAAGGTCACTTGGCACCCCTTGCGCGCTTTGCGCAAGATTTTCTGAATCACATCGTTGTGGCTTTGAGGCCAAAACCAGCGTTGCTTGAGTTGCCAGCCGTCGATGATATCGCCCACCAAATAAAGGTGATCGCTGTCATGGTGTTTGAGGAACTCAAGCAATGCGACTGCCTGACATCCCGGCGTACCCAGATGCAAGTCAGAAATGAAAATCGCGCGTAAATGGGGCATGATGGATGTCCAACTTTTTCGGCCATTGTGTGGCGTTCGCATGTCAATGAGGCGACGATCGGGTGAATCATTCATGACAGCGTTGGCCATCTCGTTGTCTTGATCATGTCATGCGCGTGTGTTGTGATGCCGGGATGCAACCCATGCCCAAGGGCTTCTACACTTTGTTGACGGCTCAGTTTTTTTCTTCCTGGGCCGACAATGCCTTGCTGATCGTGGCGATTGCTCACCTCGCGAACCAAGGCGAATCCGGGTGGATGATCCCTCTGCTCAAATTTGGATTCACCCTGGCCTATGTCTTGCTGGCTCCATGGGTGGGGCCCGGGGCCGATGGCTGGGACAAATCAAGGGTCATGTGGTGGTCACATGCCCTCAAATTGACCGGCGTGTTCGGCATGGCAGCTGATCTCAACCCGACCTGGGCTTACACTTTGGTGGGAGTGGGTGCTGCCCTGTATTCACCGGCCAAATACGGTTGGATGACGCAAATGGTGCCCCCTGTGCATCTGGTCAAAGCAAACGGGTGGATCGAAGCTTCCACAGTGTGCGCCGCCATCTTGGGCGTTGCATTCGGCGGGTGGTGGATCAGCCCCGCCTTTGGTCAAGCGCTTAGTGCAATTTGGCCTTTACCCATCGAGATGGATCTGATCTGGGCATATCTGGCTGTGGCGGGTTGTTATCTGTGCACTGTGGTGTTGACGGTCGGACTTCCCAAGGCGCCCTTGCAAGCCTTTCAGTGCGAAGATTGGTTCCGGCGCCCTGTGCAATTCATCAGAGTCGATTGGTTGACCCTCTGGCGAGATGCTCCGGCCCGGGTCTCTTTGTGCATCACCACGTTGTTTTGGGGGATCGGTGCATGCATGCAATTGTTGGTGCTGGATTGGGCACAGGAAGTCCTGGGGTTGAGCCTTGGGCAGGGCGCCTATCTGCAAGGAGTCAGCGGGTTGGGTGTGATGGCTGGAGCTTGGTGGGCCGGGCGCCACTTGACCTTGCATGGCCATCGCAAAGTCCTGGCGTGTGGTGTCTTGTTGGGTGTTCTGCTGCCCTGGATGCTCTGGGTCGGTGATTGGCCCCTGGCGGTCCCGCTGATTCTGATCATGGGCGTGCTATCAGGGGTGCTGATCGTGCCCATGAACGCGATGCTCCAGCACCGAGGGATCCAAGTTCTCACGGCTGGCCGATCGGTGGCCGTTCAAAATTTCAATGAGAACCTCAGTATCCTGATCATGTTGGCCTTTTATGCAGGCATCATTGAGGTGTTCGGAACCTGGCATGACATCCTGATTTTTTTTGCGGTGTCCATGACCATACTCAGTCTCGGGCTGGCGTTGATGCCTGCACCCGCAGCAGCAGCCTCTGACCCATGAGTAACCGATCACCTGTTCTCAATCCTGCGCCCAATTCATAATCTGGTGATGCGATCACCACAATGGTCGATCCGTGCTCAAACCAGCCCATTTCCTCCCCCTTGTCATAGGCAACCGGATTTTCCAGTCGCAATGACAGATCAGGCTTCATCCACGGCAGATGCCGCAAGGCATGCACCCGTATACCAGCCACCAAAATGGCCGCCACTGGGATCAGGGCAACAGCGTCTCCATTGTCCAGCTCAAAATGCAGGCAGGCTCTTTCATTTTGAACAAACAATCGATCCACCCTTTCGAGGGCCGGTGGATTCACATTCCATGCGTCACCTGGAAAATATCTGGATCCCATCAATTGTCCTTGACCGGGTGCATGAAAGCGGTGATACATGTTCGATTTGATCCGGATCGTCACATAATAACCCTGTCGCCAAGGGTGATCGAATGGCACTGTTCCAATCAATTCCGATAAAGCATATGGCTTGCCTTTGATCTGAAACATTTCATCATCGGCGATCCGCCCGTGTGCGCCAAGGATGCCGTCACAGGGTGAGATCAGGACATCATGGCGCAGATCCAATGGGCGGGTCTCAGGTCTGACGGAACGGGTGAAACATGCGTGTAAGCTGGCATAGCGCACATCAGGTGAGTCGGCAAGTTCTAGAGGATCAAAACGATTCCATACCCACAGCGCTGCCCGGGTGAACCAGGGGTTCTCCCAGCGACTGATGCGCCCCATCCAAATTGATATCCGACGTCTTGGCCACACATTGGTGAGCCAGAAATTGAGCGTCTCATACCATTGTCGTGTCATCATTGTTTCACCCCGCTTTCATATAAATGGATATGGAGGTATTCATGTCTGCTATCACTGAGTTTTCGGTCGGGGTCATCGGGATCATGGCGCTGGCCTTCTTGTTGCAAAAAGCCTGGCAGCGACTCTGCTTGTCTTTGGCCAAAGCGCCGGGTTTGGCAGGACATGTGCGCTGGGCCAAGCGCATTTCTCGTTGGTTGCCCGCACGAGAACTGAGCGTGCCCGAAGCCCTGGCCATCGATGGGGCTCCGACTGCGGTGGTCGCACAACGTCATCAGGCGTGGCAAGCATTGGGACAGCACTTGGTGCGGGGCCATGAAAAGAGCCTGCAATGGACGCAAACCATGCACGCCAGCTTGCCGGATTTGCAATTGATCAATCGCTACCGGGTTCCATATCCATTCATGGCATTGGCGGCAGGCATTCCGATCACTTCGGTGTGGTCGAGCAGTTCCGGCAATCAAGTCTTTGATTTGGATGGGCAAGCCTACTGGGATCTGACAGGGTCTTATGGCGTTAATTTGCTCGGCACCCCTTTTTATCGGGACAGTATTCGAGAAGCAGAGCAACTCGCACGTGATTTGGGACCCATTCTGGGCTCTTATCACCCTATCGTTCAAGACAATGTGCGGATGCTCCGTGAACTCTCCGGTATGGACGAAGTCACATTTCACATGTCGGGGACCGAGGCGGTGATGCAAGCCGTTCGGTTGGCCCGCTATCACACAGGTAAGTCGAAACTGATTCGCTTTGCGGGTGCTTACCATGGATGGTGGGATGACGTGCAGCCTGGCCCTGGAAATCCAATGCCGCCAGCCGCTGACACCATCACTCTGCGCGAAATGCACCCCGCCACACTCAGGGTCCTCAAGCAGCGCCGCGATATCGCCTGTGTGCTGGTCAATCCCATCCAGGCGATGCACCCCAATCGATCTGCTCCTGGAGACTCGACTTTGCTCTCTAACGGCCGTTCCTCTTCGTTCGATCCGCAAGCTTATGGCGCATGGCTGAGACAATTGCAAGAAGTGTGTCGCAGTCAGGGCATTGCTTTGATCCTCGACGAGGTCTTCTTGGGATTCAGGCTGGGACACCGTGGCGTTCAGGGCCGTTATGGGGTGCAAGCGGACTTGGTGACCTATGGCAAGACTTTGGGGGGCGGCTTGCCGGTGGGTGTCATTTGTGGTCGATCCGCCTGGATGAAACGCTTTCGTGAAAAGCGGCCGGCAGACATCTGCTTTGCCCGGGGCACCTTCAATGCTCACCCCTATGTCATGGCCAGCATGCATGTTTTTTTGCGCCATTGGCTCAGTCCCCAATGTAAATCCCAAGTTGAAGCCTCAGATCACGTTTGGCAACAGCGTCTGGAGCGCATGAACGCAACCTTGGCTCACCATGGATTGCCCATCCGGTTTGCCGGCATGCAAACCATCTGGATCATGTTGTATGACAGGCCCAGTCGCTTCAACTGGATGTTTCAGTTTTATCTGCGCAGGCATGGCTTGGCATTGAGCTGGGTTGGAACCGGGCGCTTCATATTCAATTTTTCCTACACCGATGAAGAGTTCGATCGGGTGATGGAGATCGTGGTTCGCGCCGCTACCGAGATGCTGGCGGGGGGCTGGTGGACGATCCCCCCGGGGGCAACGGCTGCTTGGGTCAGGCGTCAAATGATCCGTGAATTGATCACCCAAATATGGCGTCGGTGATCAGTGCATCCGGACATGGTCCATGGGGTCCAGCCACTGGCCTTTGAGCAAATATACGGGAGACTTGTGATAGAGCGCGATATCATGAAACGGATCTGTGATGATTTTGAAAGCCCACGCCAATCCCTGAACCAATCCGTCTTGCAGCCACAACTGAAATACCCTGAACAAAACGCCGGCCAGACCCAGCATGACCCATGCCATGCCAATCAGGCTGAACAGATTGTCTTCATGACTCTCGGGCACCATCCAAGTGATGGTTTGAGGAGACCACCAGGCCATGAGGGGAATCAGGGCGCATAGGCTGAGCAAAATCACCTTGCGAAAAAGGTTATAGCCCACCTTGACTTCCTCTTTATAGGCGTGAGTGACTTGATTGATGCGGTCGAAATCCTTGGGTTCAAAAACAAAGTGCCCCAATTGCCGGGTGCTCATGGCGATCACCCAGGCGACCCATCCTGAAACGGCAGGGTCAATGAACAAATAGGCATATGCCACGAGAAAAGACAGGGCACTGATCAGATGCAGGCATTGATTGATGCGGCTCTGGTGGTAATAACGATGATCGTCCCAGCGCTGTGTTTTCAGGGTCGCCATAAAGTGGGTCATGGTGTGCTCCGTTCGAATGTCTTGCAACAAAGTTGGATCATGCCTTGATGACGATGAATGGTTGATGACACTCTTGTGAACTCAATGTGATGTCATGGATCATTCATTCGAGGGTCATCAAACTGTTGCAATTTGAAGTCACATTGGTGGACATGGAACCTGCTGACCTTGAAATCTCTGAGTATCAACCCGTGCGCCCATCGTTGCGCGTGTGCGTAGTGACCGAGACTTATCCTCCCGAAGTCAATGGTGTGGCCCTGTCTCTGGCCCGAGTTGTCGAAGGACTCAAGGATCAAGGTCATCATGTCTGGCTGGTCAGGCCGGGTTTGAAGGGTCAATCTCAACCCGACGAAAGTGCCCGCGAGCAATGGGTGAAGGCATGGTCTTTGCCCATCTATCGGGAAGTTAAGTTCGGCTTGCCGGCGACCGCCAAACTGAAACGATTGTGGTCCCGCCACCGACCTGATGTCGTTCACATCGCCACCGAGGGGCCTTTGGGATGGTCGGCCTTGCGACTGGCCTTGAACATGAAATTGGCGGTTACCACAGACTTTCGCACCAATTTCCATGCTTACAGCAAACATTACCGTTTGGGCTGGCTGCAGGCCCCCATCTTGAGGTATCTGAAGAAATTCCACAACCTTGCGGCGGCCACCATGGTGCCCACCCGCGCGTTGCAGTTGCAACTGGCTCAGCTCGGCTTTGAGCGACTTTGTCTCGTGCCTCGCGGGGTCGATCTCATTCGTTTTGATCCGAACCACCGCAGCGCCGCTTTGCGTCAGAGCTGGGGTGCGAGCATCGAAACACCTGTCATGATTTGCGTTTCGCGGCTTGCACCTGAAAAAAACCTTGAATTGGTGATTCGCGCTTGGCGGCATGCTTGTCAACCTGGCTTGGATGCTCGTCTGGTTTTGGTCGGAGACGGCCCCCTGCGTCCTGAGTTGCAAGCTCGGAACCCGGATGTTTTATTTGCCGGATATCAAAGTGGATTGGACCTGTCAGCCCATTACGCCAGTGCCGATTTGTTCGTGTTCGCCAGCCTGACGGAGACTTTTGGCAATGTCACACTGGAAGCCATGTCCAGCGGTTTGCCGGTTTTGGCTTATCGAAGCGCAGCAGCGGCCGAATTGATTGAAACAGGGCGTCAAGGTGTTCTCAGCGAGGAGGGTGAAGCATCTTTCATCGAGGCATGCCGACACATGGTGCTGAATCGCCAGCAATGGCCAAGCATGGGGCAGCAGGCCAGAGCGCGAGCATTGCAATGTGGTTGGCCGGCGGTCATTTCGGCCACTGTCGATGTCATGCATCAATCCATGCAAGTTCAGGCCAAGTTGGCCTGATGTCTGTAAGTCGATCAGTACTTTTCAGGCACGATCATGCTCTTTGGCACAGGGTGGCGGATGTAATCGGGGTTGCGCACCCGATCGGGCAGAACCACGGTCTCGTGGGGTATTTCATGGTAGGGCACCTGTGACAACAGGTGGTCAATGCAATTGAGCCGGGCTTTTTTCTTGTCAACCGCTTGCACCACCCACCAGGGCGCCTCAACGATATGCGTGCGTTCCAGCATGATTTCTTTGGCTCGGGTGTAGGCCTCCCAGCGGCGCCGGCTTTCCAGGTCCATGGGGCTGAGTTTCCACTGCTTGAGGGGGTCCAGAATACGCCCTAAAAAGCGCGCGTGTTGCTCATCATCGGAGATGGAAAACCAGTATTTGATGATCTGGATGCCGCTGCGGACCAACATCTTTTCAAATTCGGGCACCGAGCGGAAAAATTCTTCGTATTCTTCGTCCGAGCAAAAGCCCATCACTTTTTCGACACCGGCGCGGTTGTACCAGCTTCGGTCAAACAGCACCATTTCTCCAGCTGCCGGCAAGTGGGCGGTGTAACGCTGAAAATACCACTGTGACCGCTCGCGGTCGTTCGGTGCGGGGAGCGCCGCCACTCGACACACCCGGGGGTTGAGCCTTTGGGTGATGCGCTTGATCACCCCGCCTTTACCGGCCGCATCGCGCCCCTCAAAAATAATGACCATGCGATGCCCTGTGGCCATCACCCAATCTTGCAATTTGACCAGCTCGGCCTGCAAATGCAATAAATGCTTGAAATAACTGATTCGTGAGCCCCGGATTTGATCGCTCATGGCATCTGGCCCACGAAGGTCATCGAGTTCCATTTCCAGCTCTTCATCCAGGCTGTCCATGAAATCTTCATGCAGGCGATGCAAATGCGGATCGTTGACGGGCAGTTTGGGATTCATGCAGGTTGCTCCAAGAGGCAACCTACATCATGTGTAAAAAATGTGTCAATTGAATGACAACCCGCTCATCAAATCCAGTTGCCAACCGGTTTTTTGCCAGGCCAGCACTTCTTCGCGCAACAAGTGAGCTGAATGCGGATAAGTTTGGGTCCACGCTTTGTCGCACTTCAGGGTAAAGCGCCCCCGATGCTGATCCACGGCAAGAGACAGGGTTTCGTGATCCGGGTCACGCCGTGCATGACACAAAATCACAGCCAGCCGCAGACACATGAGTTGCATGAAAAAGGTGTGGTCTTCCTCATCAACCGCCAGTTTTTTCAATTTTCCTTTATGGCCCAACACCAGCAATCCCAAACGGTGCAACTCGGGCAGCGCAAAACCCGTGGCATCCGCGTGATCGAGGATATAAGCGCCGTGTTTGTGGGCGTCGCTGTGCGAGATCACATGCCCTAACTCATGCAACTGCGCCGCCCAAGTCAATTTGCGTTGCAAGCGGCGGGTTTCGTCGGCTGGCAGATGGTTGAGCAAGGGATCCAGGAAGAATCGAGCCACCCGCGCGACCCTTTGCGCCTGTTTCAGATCGACGCCAAATGTGCTTTGCAAACGTGCCACGGTCTGATTGCGGACATCGGAGGTCATCGACTCACGGTCGAGCATGTCGTACAGCACGCCATGGCGCAAGCCGCCCTGGGCCACGTTCAGGACTTCAATGCCCAACAAGTCGAGTACGGCGTCCAGCACGCTGAGGCCTCCCCCAATCACGGCTTTGCGGTCTTCTTTCAAACCGTCCAGGCGCAAGCGGCTGGCATCGCCACTGCGAATCAATTGCCGCTTGAGCCAATCCAGTCCTTCGCGGCTGATGTGGTGGGCCGACCAACCCGCTTTCTCGAGCACATCGGCCACTGCTCCCACAGTGCCTGATGAGCCATAGGCCACATCCCACAGGGAGCGGGCGTAGGGGCTCAGGGCTTCGTCCAGTATCGCCTGAGCAGCGATGCGCGCTTGCCCAAAGGCCTCTGCCGTGAAAAGTCCTTGCTGGAAGAACTTTTGGCTCCAGGCCACGCTGCCGACCCGGTATGAGTTCATCACCTCGGGGTGCAATTGATGTCCCAAAATGAGCTCGGTTGAGCGCCCACCGATGTCGATCACCAACCGGCGCTCTTCCGATTGCGGCAGCAAGTGAGCCACCCCCAGGTAGATCAATCGAGCCTCTTCGGGGCCGGAAATCACCTCAATGGGAAATCCCAGGACTTCACGGGCGCGGCTCAAAAACACCTCGCGGTTGCGGGCTTCCCGCAGGGTCTGGGTGGCCACGGCCCGCACGGCTTTGGGCTTGAAGCCCGCCAATCGTTCGCCAAATCGTGCCAGGCAATCCCAACCCGCTTGCATTGCCGCCTGGCTTAAATTTCGCTCCCCGTCCAGGCCGGCCCCTTGGCGAACCGTTTCTTTCAGGTATTCGATGCGGCTGATCTGACCATGTGATTCACGTCCGATCTCCAACCGGAAGCTGTTGGAGCCCAAGTCGACGGCGGCCAGGAGTCTGATGCTTGACATGAATACCATTTTATGAAGAAGGTGTGACAATTCGGTGACACGGTGAAACTCATGAAAAAATGATGTCTGTCACAACTTTGTCACAAATGAGGCCTAAATTCACGACTGCAGGGTTGACCTGCAATCCACATCATGAACAAGGAACTCTCATGCTGAACCTCAAATCCTGTCTGGTGGCACTGGGCCTGGGTGCTGCCGCCCTGGTGACCCATGCGGCCGACATCACTGGCGCCGGCGCCACGTTTCCCTACCCGATCTATGCCAAGTGGGCCGAGGCCTACAAAAAAGAAACCGGTGTGGGGCTGAATTATCAATCCATCGGCTCATCCGGTGGCATCCGCCAGATCAAGGCCAAAACCGTGACATTTGGTGCCACCGACGCCCCGGTCAAGGGGGATGATCTGGACAAAGACGGTATGGTGCAATTCCCCGCCATCATTGGTGGAACCGTCCCCGTCGTCAACCTTGAGGGTTTCAAGCCTGGCGAGTTGCGCATCACCGGGCCCGTTTTGGCCGAAGTTTACATGGGCACCATCAGCCAGTGGAACGACCCCAAACTGACCGCCCTGAATCCCGGTAAAAACCTGCCCAGCCAAGCCATCACTGTGGTTCATCGCGCTGACGGCTCGGGCACCACCTTCAACTTCACCGACTACCTGTCCGCCATCAGCAAAGACTGGGCTGACAAAGTGGGCAAGGGTGCCGCTGTCAAGTGGCCTGCGACCTCTTCGGTGGGTGGCAAAGGCAACGAAGGTGTGGCCGCCAACGTGAACCGCGTCAAGGGCTCGATCGGCTACGTCGAATACGCCTACGTGAAGAAAAACAACATGACCTTCCTGCAGTTGCAAAACGCCGACGGCAAATATGTGTCACCCGATGATTTGACGTTTGCTGCTGCTGCAGCTGGTGCCGACTGGTTCGGTGTGCCGGGCATGGGCATTTCCATGGTCAATGCCAAGGGTGCCAACAGCTGGCCCATCAGCACCGCCTCGTTCATCCTGATGTACAAAGAGCCGGGTGACAAAGGCGCATCGAAGGCTGCCCTGAACTTCTTCGACTGGTCTTTCAAGAACGGCAAGAAAATGGCCGAAGAGCTCGATTACGTCCCCTTGCCGGACGCCTTGACGCAGCAAATTCGCCAGCGCGTCTGGACTCAAATCAAGCATTGATCTGCCACGCTCCAACGCCATGCTGATGGCGTTGGAGTGCGGGGCACACGGAGCACATCATGAACACCCACACCAGCACGCCTGAGAAAGCCTCGGTGCTTGCCAACCTCGAAGAATCCGGACCGCGCATGACCATCGAGGAGATGAAGCGCATCGCAGCCAGTCAGCAGCGACAGGATTGGGTGTTTCATCAACTCACGCGTTTGTTTTCTTGGGTGGTGTTGATTTCGCTGGTGGGCATCATTGTCTCGCTCATCATCAATGCCTGGCCCGCTTTTGCCAAGTTCGGCATTGAATTCATCTGGCGCGTCGAATGGGACATCATCAACCAGGAGTTCGGGGCTGCCATCGCGATTTTTGGCACCGTCGTCAGTGCCTCCATCGCTTTGTTGATCGCTGTTCCCTTGTCGTTCGGGATCGCGCTGTTTCTCACCGAAACCTGCCCCGTGATGCTGCGGCGCCCTTTGGGCACAGCCATTGAACTGCTGGCCGCCGTGCCCTCGATCATCTATGGCATGTTCGGTTTGTTTTTGTTCGCCCCGCTGTTTGCCGAATATGGCCAACCCGCTTTGCAATCGACCCTGGGTCAAATGCCCGTCATCGGGTCTTTGTTTGGTGGCGCCATGAACGGCATTGGCATTTTGGCTGCCGGTCTGATTCTGTCATTCATGATTTTGCCCTTCATCGCCGCCGTCATGCGCGATGTGTTTGCCATCGTCCCACCGGTTCTGCGCGAATCGGCTTATGGCATGGGGTGTACCACCTGGGAGGTGGTCAGATACATTGTGTTGCCTTACACCCAAAAGGGGGTGATCGGCGGCATCATGCTCGGCTTGGGCCGAGCCCTGGGCGAGACCATGGCCGTGACCTTTGTGATCGGCAATTCGCAGCGGTTGTCCTCGTCGCTCTTTGCCCCCGGAACTTCCATCGCTTCGACCCTGGCCAATGAGTTTGGCGAGGCCGACGATTTCCACCTCTCGGCGCTTTTCGCCCTGGGGTTGTTGCTGTTCGTCATCACCCTGGTGGTGCTCAGCCTGGCCAAAACCATGATCCTGCGGGCTGAAAAGTCCAAAGGCAGCAAAACCTGAGGTCCCGACATGAACCCCCTGGTTTATCAACGCAGAAAACTTGTCAACCGGGTCGGACTGACCCTGTCCATGCTGGCCATGGTGCTGGGCCTGAGCGTCTTGCTGGCCATTTTGTTCGTGCTGTTCAAAAATGGTTTTGCCGCACTCGATTGGGCCATGTTCACCCAACCCACCCCAGCGCCCGGCAGCGAGGGAGGCGGACTGGCCAACGCCATCATTGGCAGCTTGCTGATGATCGCCTTCACCACACTGATCAGCACCCCGATCGGTATTTTGGCAGGGGTCTACCTGGCCGAGTATGGCGATGAAAGCAAGACCGCCGAATTCACGCGCTTTGTCACCGACATCATGCTGTCGGCGCCCTCCATCGTCCTGGGCTTGTTTGTCTATGCCATCTGGGTGGCACAGGTCAAGCACTTCTCAGGCTGGGCCGGCTCATTGGCTCTGTCGCTGATTGCCATTCCGGTGGTGGTGCGCACGACCGAAAACATGTTGCGTCTGGTCCCCGGAAGCCTGCGCGAGGCCGCCTTCGCATTGGGCGCACCTCGCTGGAAGGTGGCCACCATGGTCACCTTGCGCGCTGCCCGATCCGGTGTGGTCACGGGCCTCTTGTTGGCCTTGGCCCGCATCAGCGGCGAGACCGCGCCCTTGCTGTTCACAGCGCTCAACAACCAGTTCATGTCTTTCAACATGAACGCCCCAATGGCCAATTTGCCCGTGGTCATTTTCCAATTCGCCATGAGCCCCTACGACAACTGGGTCCGACTGGCTTGGGGCGGCGCTTTGCTGATCACTTTGGCGGTGCTGCTGCTCAACATCATCGCCCGGGTCTTTTTCCGCGACAAAACCACCGGCTGAGGAATTTTTCATGACCGACACCACCCTGACCGGCCCCAATGCCGTTGAAATCCGCAACCTGAATTTCTTCTATGGCAAGTTTCAGGGCCTGCGCAACATTCACCTCGACATTGCCGAGAAAAAAGTCACCGCATTCATCGGCCCTTCGGGTTGCGGCAAGTCGACCTTGTTGCGCACCCTGAACCGCATGTACAGCCTGTACCCGGGTCAACGTGCTGAAGGTGAAATCAATTTTTACGGGCAAAACATCCTCGCACCCGACCAGGATTTGAACCTGCTGCGGGCGCGCGTGGGCATGGTGTTCCAAAAGCCCACGCCGTTCCCCATGTCCATCTACGACAACATTGCTTTCGGCGTGAAGTTGTACGAAAACCTGAGTCGCAGCGAAATGGACGACCGCGTTGAATGGGCCTTGAGCAAAGCCGCTTTGTGGGGTGAGGTCAAGGACAAATTGGGGCAAAGCGGTTTGTCGCTATCCGGGGGGCAGCAGCAGCGTTTGTGCATCGCCCGCTCGGTGGCGGTCAAGCCTTCGGTGATTTTGCTCGACGAGCCCACTTCGGCGCTGGACCCGATCTCCACCGCCAAAGTCGAAGAGCTGGTGCACGAACTCAAAACCGACTACACCGTGGCCATCGTGACGCACAACATGCAGCAGGCGGCGCGATGCAGCGACTTCACCGCCTACATGTACCTGGGCGAGATGGTCGAATTTGGGGCCACCGAGCAGATTTTCTTCAAACCCCAGCGTAAAGAGACCGAAGATTACATCACCGGCCGTTTCGGCTGATCAGGAGGCACCATGCCAGACAAGCACCTTTCCACCCAATTCGACAGCGACCTCAACAACGTGTCCTCCAGGCTCATGGAGCTGGGTGGCATGGTCGAATCGCAGATTCGCCAGGCCATCTATGCCTTGTCGCAATTCAGTGCCGAAGTCGCCGATCAGGTCATTTTGGGCGAAGTCAGCGTCAACGCGCTGGAGGTCGATATCGATCGTGAAATCGCCTCCATCATTGGTCGCCGGCAGCCCACCGCCCGCGACTTGCGCTTGCTCATGGCCATCTCCAAAGCCACCGCCAACCTCGAGCGTGCAGGGGACGAGGCCGAACGCATCGCCCGCATGGTCAAAGCCATCATCGCCGAGGGCATGCCGCGCAGCCTGCCGGCCTCTGAGTTGCGTGTCGCCACCGAACTGGCCAGCAATTTGCTGCGCAAGGCACTGGATGCTTTTGCCCGCCTCGATACCCAGGCCGCGGTGGCCATCCTGAAAGAAGACAATCTCATCGATCAGGAGTTTGATGGTTTTGTGCGCAAGCTCATCACCTACATGATGGAAGATGCCCGCACCATCGGGGCCAGCCTGGATTTGTTGTTCATTGCCAAAGCCATCGAGCGCATCGGTGACCATGCCAAAAACATTGCTGAACTCATCATCTACATCGTCAAAGGCGACGATGTCCGACACATTCCCTTGGCCAAAATCGAGTCCACCCTCAATTCATCTGCGTCATGAGGCATTTACCCCGAGTCCTGATTGTGGAGGACGAATCGGCCATCGCCGAACTGATCGCCATCAATTTGCGCCACAACGGCATGTCCCCGGTTTGGGCTGAAGACGGCGCCAGGGCGCAGTTGGAAATGGACGCCGTCTTGCCTGACCTGATCTTGCTCGACTGGATGTTGCCCGGTGAAAGCGGGGTGAGTCTGGCCAAAAAGTGGCGCGCCGATCCGCGCACCAAGCTGGTTCCCATCTTGATGCTCACCGCTCGATCCGAAGAAAACGACAAGGTCCACGGCCTCGACGCTGGCGCTGATGATTACATCACCAAGCCTTTCTCGACGCAGGAACTGCTGGCACGAATCAGGGCCGTGCTGCGGCGCAGAACCCCGGAGCAAGCCGGTGGTTCGGTCACCATCGGAGCCCTGACTCTGGACGCCAGCACCTACCGGGTCACGGTGAACGGCCAAGCGGTGAAATTGGGACCGACCGAGTTCAAGTTGCTCAACCACCTCATGCGTCACCCTGAGCGGGTCCACAGCCGTGGACAACTGCTCGACAAGGTCTGGGGGGATCATGTGTTCATCGAAGAGCGCACCGTCGACGTGCATGTCAAGCGTTTGCGCGAGGCCTTGGGCCAGGCCAGCAGCATGGTCGAAACCGTGCGCGGTGCAGGCTATCGGTTCAGCGCTCAGTCAACCACCGATCAAGGCAGTTAACATCGCCACATGCTGGGTCGAGTTTTAACATTTTTGTCTTTTTTGTCGCTGGGCAGCCTGATCGGCTTGCTGGCGACTGACGAGCCGGCGTCGCATGGGGTGGCCTGGGGTCTGCTGGTCGGCGCTGTCACCTGGTTCATGGTGGACTTGTGGCGCGGCATGCGGGTGGCGCGCTGGCTGACCGCACCCGAGCAAGCGCTGCCCACCACATGGGGCGTGTGGGGTGATGTGGTGGACCGTGTCCGGCGCCTGGTCCGGCTTCATGACCGCCAGCTCAAAACCAGTCAGGCCAGTCTGGAACAGTTTTTGTCGGCGATCCAGGCTTCGCCCAACGGCGTCCTGATGCTCGATCACGAATGGCGAATCAGCTGGTGCAACTCCATGTCGGCGCAACATCTGGGCATTGAGCCCAAGCGCGATATGGCCCAACTCATCGGCAATTTGGTTCGCAGTCCTGACTTCAACCGCTATTTGCAACAAGGCGACCACAGCCGACCGGTGGTCATCGACGGGCGCGACCATCGGCCTGATCACCCGCAGCGGTTGGCCTTGCAGTTGTTTCCTTACGGGCAGGGGCAGCACTTGCTCCTGAGCCAGGACATCACGGCCATTGAGCAATCTGAGGCGATGCGGCGCGACTTTGTGGCCAATGTGTCGCACGAGATCCGAACCCCTCTGACGGTCCTGGCCGGTTTTGTCGAAACCCTGCAAAACATCCCCATAGAGCCGGAACAGCAAAAAACCTATCTCGAACTCATGTCGCGACAGGCACAGCGGATGCAGTCGCTGGTCGAGGACTTGTTGACGCTCTCACGACTGGAGGGCAGCCCATTGCCTGGCCTGGAACCAACGCCCTTGTCGGTGTTTTGGTCGGCCTTGCAGGCCGATGCCCTGGCGATTGACCACATGATGTCCCAGACCCTGGGCGGTTTGCATCAGATCGAGTTTGACCCCCCACAGCCCCCCTGGTTGGATTTGCTCGGCCAGCGGGTCGAGTTACAAAGCGCCATGAGCAACTTGTTGGCGAACGCCTTGCGTTACACGCCTGCGGGCGGGCAGGTGCGGATCAGTTGGCGTCTGGGCCCGGCTGGCGAAGGAATCTATGCCGTTGAAGACACTGGCCCAGGCATTGCTCCCGAACACTTGCCGCGCATCACCGAGCGTTTTTATCGGGTCGATCGCAGCCGCTCACGCGACACCGGCGGAACAGGTTTGGGGCTGTCCATCGTCAAGCATGTGATGCAGCGACACAACGGCGACCTCGTCATACAGAGCCAACCGGGCCAGGGCTCGACATTCAGCCTGGTGCTGCCGCCGCATCGGATCATCCCGGCTCAGCTTTTGTCCTGAACATCGCGTCGGATCACCACGCCCAGCAGGCCACCCAGCGCCAACGACACCAGCGTCAGGGCAAAACTGCTGGTGATCCAAAAAGCTTGAGGGCCCATCAGCGGTTCGATACCGCCCACCCCCTGGTAAGCCAGGGCGTATCCACCCGTCAGGCCAACCCCCCACAAAAGCGATGCATACACCAGCATGGGCACCAGGGTGACCCGGTGGCACCGCAGGATGAAGAAACACATCACTTGCACCGCATCCACCGCCTGGTACCAGATCATCCAGGCCAACAAATCGCTGGCCCGTTGTGCCACCTCTTCGTCCTGGATGTAGAGACGGGCGATCAGATCGCGACCGCAAGCCAACAAGATGGCGGTGGCCAGCGTACACAACAGCAGCCAGCGAAAGCCATGTCCGATGGCTTGGCGGGCCATTTGCGCCTGTCCTGCCCCGATCCAGTAGCTGACTCTGGCGCTGGTCGCAATCGACAGTGACAACGGCACCATGTAGATCAGAGCGCCCAGGTTCGAGGTGATCTGATGGCTGGCTGCCGCCGTGCTGCCCAAGCGTGCGATCAGCAAGGCCATCAGGGTGTACGAGGTCACCTCGACGGTGATCGAGACGGCATTGGGCAATCCCAACTTGAGCATCTCCAGCAAACGCTGGGGGTGGGGCGGCTCAAGTTTGCGCCACAAATGCAGGTGCCGGTAATCACCCCGAATCAGCGCCAGCACCGAGAACACGGCCATCAGCGAATTGACGCACAGGGTGGCGTAGGCGCAACCCGCCAGCCCCAAGCCCTGGAAGCCGGCCCCCCCGAACGCAAGCAGCACCGAGAGCGGGATCTTGCAGGCCAAGCCCAACACCTGAACCCAGGTCACAGCCTTCGGTCGTCCAAGCGCCTGATTCAGGTTGCCGTACAACCTGAACCAAAGCGCCGCGGGCAAGGCCCAGGCCAGGATGGCCAGGTAATGTTCGATGTTGGGGCGCAATTCTGCGGGAACCTGCGTCCATTCCAGGGCCGCCCCGGCGTTCCACAACAGCGCCATGCCCAAGGCACTGGTGGCCAGCCAAATGTAGAGCGATTGACGCATCAAACGGCCCATGTCCCGGCTTCTGCGGGCGCCATGCAATTCAGACAGCAAGGGCAGGGTGGCTTGCAACACCCCCATCAGCGTGACAAACACACTGATGTAGATGGCCGAACCCACCGAAAGCGATGCCAATGCCGCCTGATCGTAGCGCCCGGCCACCACGGTATCGGTGACGCCAAACGCCATCACGGCCAATTGTCCGACCCAGACCGTGACCGCATGCTTGGCGATCAGGCGACCTTCGCTCATGGCCGGATCGCACCCATGCGTTCAAAGATGACCAGATTTTCATGCCGATCGGTCGGGCGGCGGACGGTTTGGACCAGTCGCCAGGCACGGCTATCGTCGCTGCCCGCGAACGACTCGCTCTGGCGTGCGCCCACCACCAACCAACGGCACGACAAGTGACCATCGACATCGAGGTCCATCTGACCGTGATACCTCAGCGCGGCCATCTGGGCCTGGGTCAAACCCAACACCTGAACGCAGGCCGGGTGGCTCATGAGGGCAGCGGCATTGCGAGAAATGGGGGCGTAGCTGCGGGCCAAATCGATCATGGGCATCCACAGCGTCATCAACAGCAGCCAGCACAAGGTGGCTCCACTGGCGGGCAACACCAGGCTTTTCCACAGAGCCGAGCGGTGTCTGCCCACGCGCCATGACACCAAGGCCAGCCAGGTCAGCGTGGCCAGCAGCGCCAGGCCAAAGACCCAGGGCGAGAAGCGCCAATCGAGCCCGGGCAACCATCGCGTCACGTTGGCAGCCACCCGGGTGGGCCAGCCGACCATGCCGGCCAGCCACACCAGCCAGATGATCAGGGCCGAGCCCGAGAAAAAAATCAGCGTGAACCAATCGATCAGGGCAGAGACGCTGCGGCGCAAGGTCGGCAAGGCGAAGGCCGCGAGGGCAGCCAGGAAGGGCAACATCAACAGCAAGGCGCGCTCTTCCTGATGGGTCAACAAGGCGGCCAAGGCGGCGGGCATCAACATCACCAGCGGCAGGGCCACATGGCGGCTGGGCCGGGTGCAGCACCAATTGTGACGCCAGACCCACAAGGACCACAGCACCAGCGGCCAGGCGGGCCAGGTGAACCACACCCACAAACGCAGCAAAGTCAACCAGTGCCGCGCATGGGGCGGCAGGCCGCGCCAAGTGTTTTGCCACAAGCCCAAGCTGTGCGCCAGCACAGCCAGCCCGATCAGGACGGCGCACAGCACCGCCAGCGGACGCATTTTATGCGCCAACTCAGGATCCAGTGCCACGACCAACAAGGCACAGGCTCCCATGCTCAGGGCCAAAGTGGGCGCGCCGCTCAGGCTCAGCCCCAGCAAGCCCAGACACAACGCAGCCCAATAAGGCAAGGCGCGCGGGTGGGGCAAGCCGGCCAACCCCACAAACACCAGGCTGGTCATGCACAACTGCGTTGCCATGGGGGTGACCTCATGAGAAGCTTGCGCCAGCCCGAGGCAGGCCACCAGCGCCAACAGGCCTGCGTCGGCCATGACCCGGGCGTAATCGTCGGATCGGGCTTCGCCGCCGAAAGCAAACGCCACCGGTTGCGCACCCGGGCTGCGGGCCAGCAATTCAATGGCTTTCCAGGTGCAGGCCAAGGTCAGACCCAGCATCAGCATGTGTGGCAGTCGGCTGAGGGCGGCGGCGTCCAGGCCGGGGGGCAACCAGGCGATCAGCCAGGCTCCCAGCCAATAGGGCAACAGGGCCGGGGCCTCCGGAGTTTGGCCCATGAAACTGGGCGACCACCAACTGGCTCGCCCATGCGCCAGGTCAAGCATCACTCCCAGGCTGCTCATGTCGATGGTTTTCCAGGGCTCACGGCCCCAAAAACCTGGCAACACATAAGCCAATCCGAACATCACCACCGCCCAGCGCGGCAAGCGTCGGACGGCGCTTTGGGCAACGATGGCAGGAGTGGGTGTGTTCATGGCTCGATGTTAAAACGGATCGGCCCAACAAAAAGGGCAACCTGGCGATGCCTGGCTGCCCCTGACTGACAAGCGCCCGAGATTACTTGGTGGCGGTCTTGTAGCGGTTGCGGAAGCGCTCGACACGACCGCCCATGTTGTCCACCGACTTTTGGGTACCGGTGTAGAAGGGGTGTGACTCACTGGAGGTGTCCAGTTTGAACAAAGGCAATTCGCGACCATCGTCCATCTTGACGGTTTCTTTGGTGTTCACGCAGGAACGGGTGACGAATTTGAAGCCGTTGGACAAGTCGACGAAGCACACTTCGCGGTAGTCGGGATGGATGCCATCTTTCATGGGAATTCCTTGGGGTCGGTTGCGGCAGCCGCCCCGGCCCATCCGGGGTACTTTCCGCTGAATTTCGGATTATAGCCTGTTTGGCTCCGTGCTCAGCCGCCTCGACGCATCAGGTCGAAGAAGTCAACGTTGGATTTCGTGGCCTTCATGTTTTTCAGCATGAGTTCCATGGCCTCGATCTCGTCCATGTTGTACATGAACTGGCGCAAGATGCGCGTTTTTTGCAGGATTTCAGGGGGCAACAACAGTTCTTCGCGGCGGGTGCCACTGCGATTGAGCTGGATGGCCGGGAAGACGCGTTTTTCGTACAAACGCCGATCGAGGTGAATCTCGCAGTTGCCGGTTCCTTTGAATTCTTCGAAGATCACCTCGTCCATGCGCGAGCCAGTGTCGATCAGCGCGGTGGCAATGATGGTCAACGAGCCGCCTTCTTCCACATTGCGGGCCGCACCAAAAAAACGCTTGGGGCGTTGCAAGGCATTGGCGTCCACGCCGCCGGTCAGCACTTTGCCCGAGGAAGGCACGACGTTGTTGTAGGCGCGTGCCAGGCGGGTGATCGAGTCGAGCAGGATCACCACGTCTTTTTTCAGTTCGACCAGGCGCTTGGCGCGTTCGATGACCATTTCGGCCACGTGCACGTGGCGGGCGGCCGGCTCGTCAAAGGTCGAGGCGATCACTTCGCCGCGCACGCTGCGTTGCATCTCGGTCACTTCTTCCGGGCGCTCATCGACCAGGAGCACCATCATGTGGCTGTCCGGGAAATTGGCGGTGATGGCATGGGCGATGTGCTGCATCATGACCGTCTTGCCGCTCTTGGGCGGGGCCACCAGCAAGGCGCGTTGGCCTTTGCCGATCGGGGCGATGATGTCGATGATCCGTCCCGTGATGTTTTCTTCGCTCTTGATGTCGCGCTCCAGCCGCATGTGTTCTTTAGGGAACAACGGCGTGAGGTTCTCGAACATGATCTTGTGCTTGTTGTTCTCGGGCAGGTCGCCGTTGACCTTGTCGAGTTTGGTCAGCGCAAAGTAGCGTTCGCCGTCCTTGGGGATCCGCACTTCACCCTCGATCATGTCGCCGGTGTGCAAATTGAAGCGGCGAACCTGGCTGGGCGAGATGTAAATGTCATCGGTGCTGGCCGTGAAACTGGTGTCGGGGCTGCGCAAAAAGCCAAAACCGTCAGGCAGGATTTCGAGCACGCCATCGGCAAACACTTGCTCACCGGCCCGAGCCCGCTTTTTGATGATGGCAAACATCAACTCTTGTTTGCGCATGCGGCCGGTGTTTTCGATTTCCAGGGCTTCGGCTTGCTTGAGCACTTCAGAAACATGAAGGGCTTTGAGTTCGTTCAGGTGCATGGATGACTCCGTCAAGGGAGTGAGAAGGTGATGGGGTGAGGCGGGATCATTGTCAACCGCCAAGAGAGGGTGGGGCAGTGTCCAGTGACTCTAGGACTGGATCGCAACCACTGAACGAATTATATACCCGCTGGCGACGGGGCCCAATCCCGTCTGGACGCCAGGGTCGGCAGAGACCCTGGCTCAAGGCGCATCAGGCCAGTTGCTGGTCGATGAAAGCGGTCAGTTGGGCTTTGTTGAGTGCGCCAACTTTGGTGGCCGCCAATTGCCCGTCTTTGAACAACATCAGGGTGGGGATGCCGCGAATGCCGAACTTGGCCGGGATGTCGCGATTTTCATCGACATTCATTTTGGCCACTTGCAAACGGCCCTGGTAGCCCTGGGCGACTTCGTCAAGGATCGGAGCGATCATGCGGCAAGGTCCACACCACTCGGCCCAATAATCGACCAAAACGGGGTGAGATGATTTCAGGACATCGGACTCGAAACTTTGGTCGGTGATGTGCTTGATGAGCTCGCTGGCCATGTCAATTCCTTATGGTTCAAATGGGGCTTTCTGAGAAGCATTGAGAGCTATTTTGGCAGAAATGCATCAACTCTGCCTCAGGCGTGGGTAAACTGTGCACATGCAAGCTCTTCACATCGATGTTGTTTCGGACGTGGTCTGCCCCTGGTGCTATGTGGGCAAACGCCGTCTTGAATCCGCCCTGCAGCAATGGGCACAGGATCACCCCGGGCAACCTGCGCCCGTCGTCCGATGGCTCCCGTTTCAACTCAACCCCGATTTGGATCGAGGGGGCATGAGTCGGGCCGACTATGTGGCGCAAAAATTTGGTTCCCGTGCGGCCAGCGTCTACGACCGTGTCACCGCCGTGGGGGCTTCAGTGGGCATCCCCTTTAACTTCTCGGGCATCCAGCGCCAACCCAACACCCTCAAGGCCCACGCTCTGATCGCGCTCGCCGAGGCCGGCCCCGACCAAGACCGCCTGGTGCAAGCTCTTTTTGATGCGTATTTCATTGAAAACCTGGATTTGACCGACGACGCGGTGCTGGCCCGGATCGCCCAGGGGGCCGGGGTGGATGCCCAACGGGCTCAACAGGCCCTCAACGACACCGGGTTGCTGGAGCAAGTGGCCAAGGCCGATGCCCAAGCACGCTCGTTGGGCATCAACGGCGTCCCTTTTTTCATATTCAATGGTCAAATCGGCGTGTCCGGGGCCCAGGAGCCTGAGCAACTGCTGGCGGCCATGGCCCAGGCCCAGGCCAACACCCAATCCTGACCGTTGCATCGATGCCCCGATGGGGCCAGCGAAGGTGACGAGCCTTGACCCCGGCACTGGCTCGGCGGTTAGGGCTGCTCGGTTCCCCGCCTGACCCGGTTGGCCGCTTCCCCATGCGGGAAGGCCCGTCAGGGCCGATTGTAGTCCGAGCCGTGGCTCAGCGCACCGACTCCACCCCCCGATTGGCCAAGGCATCGGCGCGCTCGTTGCCGGCATGGCCGGAGTGGCCCTTGACCCAATGCCAAGAGATCTCGTGCTGGCTGCCCTGCACCAGGGTGTCGAGCTGTTGCCACAAGTCTGCGTTTTTGACGGGTTGCTTGGACGCCGTGCGCCAGCCCTTGGCCTTCCAGCCGGCGATCCACTCGGTGATGCCTTTGCGCACATATTCGCTGTCCAGGTGGATCTCCACCTTGCAAGGTTGCTTGAGTGCAGACAAGGCCTGAATCACCGCCATCAACTCCATGCGGTTGTTGGTGGTCTGTGCCTCGCCACCGAATAACTCGCGTTCATGGGCGCCTGCTTGCAGCCACGCCCCCCAGCCCCCGGGGCCGGGGTTGCCTTTGCAGGCACCATCGGTGTGGATGATCACGGTTTTCATGGGGGGGTGGGGTCCATGGGTTGTCGCGATGATACGCTGCCCGGGCCGGCGGCCAACAGGGCGCGTGCGGCACGTTTGCGCTCACGCCAACTTGGCTCGATCAGGCGCATGCCATGAACCCGCTTGACCGCAACCTGCGCGTAGACCGCACCCAAAAAGGGCCACCACCGAGGTCCGGCCTGGTCCATCCAGGACCATCTTTGCAGCCACACCGGTGATTGCACCGAGGGCACATAGCAACCATGTTGGATCGGATCCAAATCGAAATTGAGCAAGCGCAGCCAGTCGCGCAAGCGGCCTGAGCCAATGAACTCTCCGGCTTCGGGCAGAAAAAGCGGGCTGTGCCACAGGCGGCGCTGCAACCGGCCTCGGGCCTGTCGCCAGCCCCACAGGCTGTTGGGGTTGAGTCCCAGAACCAGCAGGCGACCCTCAGGCACCAACACCCGGGCCACCTCGCGCAGGGTGGCGTGCGGATCGGGGCTGAGCTCGAGCGCATGGGGCAGCACCACCAAATCGAGGCTGTCTTCGGCAAAGGGCAGGGCGCAGGGGTCGATGCGCAGATCGCCTTGGCCGTGTTCGTGCAGTGGCAGAGCCAGCCAGCGTTGGGGCATGCGGTTGTGCCGCAACGCTTGCAGTTGCGGCAATCCCAACTGCAAGGCATGATAGCCAAACCAGTCGGCCGTGACTGTATCGGCCAACTGTTGCTCCCAATTCAGCAAGTAGGTGCCAGCAGGGGTTTGCAACCATGCCGACAAGCTTGCGCTTTCTATAATCCCGCTTGCCATGAACCTGATTCCCATCCCCGCTTTTGATGACAACTACCTTTGGCTGTGGCACGACGGCCATCAGGCTTTGGTGGTCGACCCTGGTGCCGCTGAGCCGGTCATGCAGGTGTTGCGCCAACTCGGCCTGAAATTGTCGGCCATTCTAGTGACCCATCACCACGCCGACCACACTGGGGGTGTGGATGAATTGCGCCAGACCGGGGCTACAGTTTACGGGCCTGAGGCCGAAGCCATCCCGGAGCCCTTCATCGGTTGTCAGGGGGGACAGATTCTGAGCATTCTGGGGCATACCCTCGAAGTCATCGATGTGCCCGGGCACACCGCCGGACACGTGGCGTACTATGCGCCACAGGCGCAGCCCAGTCCCTTGCTGTTTTGTGGGGACACCTTGTTCTCTGGAGGCTGCGGTCGCCTTTTTGAAGGCACCCCTGCACAGATGCTGGATTCGCTGACGCGTCTGTCGGCCCTGCCGGATCCCACCCGGGTCTGTTGCGCCCACGAGTACACCCTGTCCAACTTGCGCTTTGCTCTGGCGGTTGAACCCGACAATGCCGATTTGCAACGCTACCAGGCCGAATGTCTGCGCTTGCGTGAGCAAGGGGTGCCTACATTGCCTTCGACCATTCAGGTCGAGCGTCGCATCAATCCGTTTTTGCGCTCGGGCTTGCCCGCTGTGGCGCAAAGCGTGCGCCATCATGACCCCAAGGCGATGACCGAAGTCGACGTTTTTGCGGCCTTGCGGGCCTGGAAAAACAACTTCCGATGATCCGCAGTCTGTCGGGGTTGTGCTGGCTTGGAATCCTGATGTTGTCGGGCTGTGCCACCACGAGCATTCCCGAAAGGGTGTCCGAGCCGGTCAGCGCTGCCCCGGTGGCCGCGGCAGCACCCGCAGGTCTGAGTCCCTTGCGAACGGGGCACATCCAGGCTGATGCAGTGGCGCAAGTCGAATTACCGCGTGATTTATGGGAACGCATCCGACGCGGCTTTGCCATGCCCAACCTCGAAAGCGCCTTGGTTGACGATCGGGTGCAATGGTATGCGCAACGGCCTGACGCCATGTGGCGAATGGCCGAGCGTTCGCGCAAATACCTTTTTCACATCGTTGAAGAAATTGAAGCGCGGGGCATGCCCACCGAACTGGCTTTGTTGCCTTTTGTCGAAAGTGCCTTCAATCCGCAAGCCGTCTCGTCAGCCAAAGCTGCCGGCATGTGGCAATTCATGCCGGCCACCGGGCGTGACTTCGACCTGAAGCAAAACGCATTTCGCGACGATCGGCGCGACATTCAAGCTTCTACCCGCGCCGCTCTGGATTATTTGCAGCGGCTGCATGGTTTGTTCGGCGACTGGCACTTGGCCTTGGCCGCTTACAACTGGGGCGAGGGCAATGTGGGGCGGGCCATCGCCCGCAACCAAAAAACGGGCCTGGCGACCGGCTACACCGACCTGAGCATGCCCATGGAAACCCGTTTTTACGTGCCCAAATTGCAGGCGCTCAAAAACATCATCGACCGGCCGCAACAGCAGGGTGTGCGTTTACCGGAGATCCCCAACCATCCTTACTTTCAGAGCGTGCCTTTGCCCCGGGACATGGACGTCAGCGTGGCAGCCAAACTGGCCGAGGTCAGCCTGGATGATTTCAAATCACTCAACCCCTCGGCCCATCGCCCCGTGCTGCTGGCCGCCGGAACGCCCCACATCCTTTTGCCATGGGACAATGCGGAGATCTTTCAACGCAATTACGAAGCTTTTGGCGGGGGGCGATTGGCCAGCTGGACCGCCTGGGTGGTGCCAGCCACCATGAAGGTGGCCGAGGCGGCCAAACGCGCGGGCATGTCCGAGGCCGATTTCAGGGCGCTCAACAACATCCCGCCCAAAATGCTTGTGAAGGTCGGTTCTGTGCTGTTGGTGCCTCGTCAAGCCCAGCGCGACCAGGATGTGGCCTCAGGCTTGGCCGATCATGGGCAACTCAACCTGGCAGCCGAGCCTGCCCCCCCCAAATCCAGGCCGACCCAAGGACCCAAGCCCCCCCACAAGTCCGGCCCTCATCCGGCCCCGGCAGCCAAATCTGCCCAGGCGGCCAAGGCCAAGCCGGTCACCCAAGCAACATCCAAAGTCGCCACGAAATAAAGCGGGTCAAGCCTGACGCCGATCGGCCAGGGCGTGGGCGATGGTGCCCAGGTCCACATATTCCAGTTCGCTGCCGATGGGCACACCGCGCGACAGGCGGCTGACTTGCAAACCGTGCTTTTTGAGGGCGACTGTCAGAGCATGCGCCGTGGCCTCGCCCTCGGCGGTGAAATTGGTCGCCAGGATGACCTCCTGCACCTGACCGTCGCAAGCGCGCTCGATCAGGCGCTGCAACTCCAGTTCCCGCGGGCCCACGCCAGACAAGGGGTTGAGGTGCCCCATCAAAACGAAATACAACCCTTTGTACGAAAAGGTTCGCTCCAAGGCCGACTGGTCGGCTGGGGTCTCGACCACGCACAATCGGGTGACATCGCGTCCGCCATCGAGGCAGGTGTCGCACACCGGGTGTTCGCTGAAGGTGTGGCAACGCTCGCAATGGCCAATTCGTTCTACGGCGGCGGCCAGCGACTGCGACAACACCATGGCTCCCTCGCGGTCGTGCTGGAGCAAATGAAAGGCCATGCGCGAGGCCGATTTCGCTCCCACCCCGGGCAGGCGGCGCAAGGCCTCGACCAGGGCCTCCAGGGCATGGGCTTGCGCCATGACCGGCTCAGAACGGAAGCTTCATGCCGCCGGGCAACCCGGGCATGCCCGCCGTCAGGCGGCCGAGTTTTTCTTCGGACAAGGTTTCGGCCTTGCGATGGGCGTCATTCAGGGCCGCCACGATCAGGTCCTCAAGCATGTCCTTGTCGTCAGCCACCAGCAAACTGGCATCGATGCTGACCCGGCGAGCTTCATGCTTGCAGGTGGTGGTGATCTTCACCATGCCCGAACCGGACTCGCCGGTCACTTCAATTTGAGCCAGTTCATCCTGGGCTTTTTTCAGGTTGTCTTGCATGGCCTGAGCCTGCTTCATCAGGCCGGCGAGTTGTCCTTTGTTGAACATGGGATGCTTTCTAGGTGGGTTGGATGCTGCCAGGGACGATTTTGGCATCGTAACTGCGCATCAGTTGTTGCACATAAGGGTCTTGTTCGATCAGTTGTTCGGCCATCAGCATGCGCTCGCGGGCGGCGTGAGCCATTCGCTTGGCCGGGCTATCAGTCACCCGCCCCATTTCCAGCGTCAGCTTGACGGGATGTCCGGCTTGGGACAAGGCTTGCTGCAACTTGTCCCGAGTCTGCCCCGCTTGCAGGCTTTCGCGCTCGATGCGCAGCAGCCAACTGTCATGGTCACGCGCCACCAGTTGCGATTGCAAGGCCAATTCGCGCGTCAGGGACTGGATGCTTTCGGATTGGACCATGCCTTGCACCAGCGACATCCAGAAATCACCTTCTTCCGTCTGTTGCAGTCTGGTCATGCCGGCGCCTTCGGCCACAGGGCCCGGAGTTTGAATCACCTGGCGCACCGGCACCGGATCCACCCCTGGCCGGGGCGGTTGGGGTTCGACCGGGACCTGGGGTGCGCTGAGCGCGCGAGGCACGGGTGCGCTGGTTGCGCGCACCGGCAGGGGGGTGACACTGCGCACAGCGGGGGCCACAGCAGGCGCAGCCGCAGCGGGTGTTTCACGCGGGCGAGATGCGCTCAGCGGTTGGGGCTGAGCGGGTGCAGCCAGGGCTTCATTCAGAGTTTTTTTTTCAGCCGAGCCGCTGGCCGGGCGGGTGAAGGAGAGGTAGCGCAACAGCACCATGGTCAACCCGGTGTATTCGTCCGGGGCCAGGCCCAACTCGGCACGGCCGTGGATGCACAGGCTGTATAAAAATTGCAGTTCGTCGGGTTGAAGGGATCGGGAGACCTCGACAATGCGCGCGCCATCGGGATCCTGATCGGTGTCAGACGGGGCATGAGCATGAACGGCGGCGCGTTGCAGGATGCGCGCCATTTCTTCCAGCGCCAGCCCCGCGCTGTGCCCGCTGGCCCTGAGGTCCTGACACAAAGCGACCAGGCGGGCGCCGTCGCGTTGGGCCAGACTTTCGAGCAACTGGAACACATGGGTGCGATCCACACTGCCCAGCATCTGACGCACACTGGATCCCTGCAATTGCCCGGCCCCAAAGGCAATCGCCTGATCGGTCAGCGACAAGGCATCGCGCATCGACCCGCGCGCCGCGTGCGACAACAACCGAAGGGCGTCGGCGTCAAAGGCCACGCCTTCGGTGGCCAACACTTGACTCAGGTGCTGCTGCACGGTTTCGGGGGCCATGGGTCGCAAATTGAATTGCAGACAGCGCGACAACACCGTGACCGGTACTTTTTGCGGATCGGTTGTGGCCAGCACGAATTTGAGGTACTCGGGCGGCTCTTCGAGGGTTTTCAACATCGCATTGAAGGCGGTGTTGGTCAGCATGTGAACTTCGTCGATCATGAAGACTTTGAAGCGGCCTTCGACCGGTTTGTAGACGGCTTGTTCGAGCAACTGCTGAACTTCATCGACCCCCCGGTTGGAGGCGGCGTCGAGTTCGGTGTAATCGACAAACCGGCCCGCATCGATATCCCGGCACGCCGCGCACACGCCGCAGGGCTGGGAGGTGATGCCCGTTTCGCAATTGAGGGATTTGGCCAGCACCCGCGACACCGTGGTCTTGCCGACCCCGCGCGTGCCGGTAAAGAGATAGGCGTGGTGCAAGCGCTGCTGCTGCAGGGCATTGCTCAGAGCCTGAACGACATGCTCCTGTCCCACCATTTCAGAAAAGGTGCGGGGTCGGTATTTGCGGGCCAGAACCAGATAGGACATGGCAGCATTGTATGCTTGGCCGAACCGTCGCCGGGGTCAGCAGACCTCACCCCGGGGTGTCAAACAGCATCACATCGACCCAGTCACCGACTTGCACATCGCCTTGTTCGTGAGGCAAGACCATCAGGCCATCGGCTTGGACCATCGAGCTCAGCACGCCCGAGCCTTGCTGGCCGGTGGTTCGCACCTGCCAGTCTCCGTCAGAACCCCGGCTCAAGATGCCCCGCTGGTACTCGGTGCGGCCTGGTTTTTTGCGCAAGCGCTCCTGGCTGCGCGCCCGCACCACCGGCAATGGGCGCTCGATGGCGCCCATCAGGCGCAACAGGGCAGGGCGCACAAAAGCCAAAAAGGTCACCATGACGGCCACCGGGTTGCCCGGCAAGCCAAACAACACGCAGGGACCGATGCGCCCCACGGCCATGGGGCGTCCGGGGCGCATGGCGATGCGCCAAAAGGCGACATCACCCAGTTGGCGCATCATGGCTTTGGTGAAGTCGGCCTCCCCCACGCTGACCCCGCCGCTGGTGATGACCACATCGGCGCTGCCGGCGGCCTGTCGAAAGCGGGCTTCGAGCAACGCCGGGTCGTCGGGGCACACCCCCAAGTCGACCATCTGGCAGCCCATGCGGGTCAACAAGCCCAACACGGTGTAGCGATTGGAATCGTAGACAGCCCCTTCGCGCGGCACTTGGCCCAGACTGAGGATTTCGTTGCCGGTGGAAAAATAAGCAACCCGCAGTCGAGGGTACACGCTGACCTCGGGCACCCCCAGGCTGGCCAACAGCCCCAGAGCCGCCGGGCCCACGCGCGTGCCGGCTGGCAAAGCCACCTCGCCTTGTGCGATGTCTTCGCCGCAAAAGCGACGGTTGTCGCCTGTGCGCAGCGCCGAGGCCGGGAAAGTGACCTGGTCTTGGGCGACTTGGGTCATCTCTTGCGGCACCACCGTATCGAGCCCGGTGGGCATCACGGCCCCGGTCATGATCTTGACGCACTCGCCCGCACCCACATGACCCGGCCAGGCCGGACCGGCCAGGGCGGTGCCCACACAGCGCAGCGTCACCGAAGATCCCTGGCTCAACTCAGCCCCCCGAAAGGCATACCCGTCCATGGCCGAGTTGTCATGGGGGGGCACGCTGACGGGCGAGACCACATCGCGCGCCACCACCCGATCCAGCGCCTCGATGACCGGCAACACCTGCGTTGCCGCACGGGCCGGGCCCGGTGCCAACTGGCGCAAAAAGGCCGCCACCTGATCGGCGCTCAGGGCTTGCGGGTCGTAACCCTGCAATTCGCTGGCGATTTGCTCGATCGATTTCAAACTTTGCCCTCCAGCGCGTGCAACTCTTGCAGGGTATTGACATTGGCAAAAGCCAAGGGATCGTCGCCAGGCTGGTCAAAGGCCACCGTCACCGTGCGGTGCTGGGCGGTCCAGGCGTCGATTTTGCGCCCGCCGCCCTGGGTGTAGCGCACCAGGCTTTCAAGCAAGCTGGCGCGCAACAGGCAAAACACCGGTTGGGTGCGCCAACGGGTTTGCCCCTGGTCATCGGTTTCGGCGCCCACGGCCATGGCAATGTCGGCCGATCCGGCCTGCAAGGCCGCACCCAGTCGCTCGCCCAGATCCAGCGGAAAACGCGGTGAATCGCAAGGAACCGTCAACAAGTAAGGGGTTTCGCAGCGTTCCAGACCCACCAGAAACCCGGCCAGAGGCCCCGCAAAATCCGTCAGGCCATCAGGCCATACGGGGACCCCGAAAGCATCATAGGCACCCAGATTGCGATTGGCGTTGAGCATCACTTCGGCGCACTGGGGTTGTAGCCGCATCAGGGCGGTCAACGTCAGGGGCAGACCATTGAACTTCTGCAACCCCTTGTCCACGCCGCCCATGCGCGAACCTCGCCCACCGGCCAGGATCAGGCCAGTCACCTGTGAGATGTCCCAAGGTAAGCTCATTCAGCCTCCGATGTAACTCATTTCGACGCGCGGCTTCTCGAGCGGCGCCAAGCCCTGCCCACGCAATTCCGAATAGCGGTCGTCGCGCTGCGACCAGGTACCGGCAATGGCCCGGCGCAACTGATCGTCATCGGCGCTGCCTCGCAACAGACTGCGCAGGTCGTACCCCTGATGGGCAAACAAACACAAATACAGCTTGCCCTCGGTCGACAGCCGGGCGCGGTTGCAGTCGCCACAAAAGGCCTGGGTCACGCTGCTGATGAAGCCGATCTCGCCCAGCCGGGGATCGTGCTGGCCGTCGGGACCGGCCCAGCCCCAGCGCTGTGCCGTTTCGCCGGGTTGCTGAGCCGCCAGCGGCACCAGGTCAAATTGGGTGCGAAGCACGTCCAGCACCTGCCGCGACGGCAGCACTTCATCCATGCGCCACCCGTTGGTTTTGCCCACATCCATGTACTCGATGAAGCGCAAGGTCATGCCGGAACCGCGGAAGTGACGCGCCATCGGCACGATCTGATCCTCGTTGGTGCCGCGTTTGACGACCATGTTGATCTTCAGGTCGCTGTGCAGGCCCCGGGCGTCGATCCCCAGGCCCACAGCCCGGGCCGCCTCGATGCCTTCGAGCACATCGGTGACCGGAAAATCGACATCATTCATGCGCTTGAACACCGCATCGTCGAGCCCGTCGAGGCTGATGGTCACGCGGCGCAAGCCGGCATCTTTCAGGGCTTGGGCCTTGCGTTGCAACAATGAGCCGTTGGTGGTCAGCGTCAGGTCCAGCGGCTCGCCATCGGGCGTGCGCAAGGCCGCCAGCTGGCTGACCAAAATTTCCAGGTTTTTGCGCAACAAGGGCTCGCCGCCGGTCAGGCGGATCTTCTTGACACCCAGATCGACAAACACCCGTGCCAGGCGGGTGATTTCCTCAAAGGTCAACAAATCACTGTGAGGCAGATAAGGGTAGTGGCTGTTGAACACCTCTTTGGGCATGCAATAGCTGCAACGGAAGTTGCACCGGTCGGTGACGCTGATGCGCAGGTCGTGCAAGGGGCGGCCACGAGCGTCCGCCCACAAACTGCCCGATGTAACCGGGGCCGCAGAAAAAAAGGGCTGGTGCGCAGCCAGCCTCTGGTCCACCAATGGAATCACGCGTTCGGCCATGAGCCGATTGTGCCCCAGGTCGGGGGGTGACTTGATTCCCCCCCGACCGAGACCCCACTTGACTCAGGGCAACAAGGGCACGATCAGCAAGGCCACGATGTTGATGATCTTGATCAGGGGGTTGACCGCCGGGCCGGCGGTGTCCTTGTAGGGGTCGCCCACGGTGTCCCCCGTGACGGCGGCTTTGTGGGCATCGCTGCCTTTACCGCCATGGTGGCCGTCTTCGATGTATTTTTTGGCGTTGTCCCAAGCCCCGCCGCCGGTGCACATCGAGATCGCCACAAACAGACCCGTCACGATGGTGCCCATGAGCAAGCCCCCCAGGGCTTTGGGGCCCAGCACCAGGCCGACCACGATGGGCACGACCACCGGCAACAGCGAGGGGATCATCATTTCCTTGATGGCGGCGGTGGTCAGCATGTCCACGGCCCGGCCGTACTCAGGCTTGGCCGTGCCTTCCATGATGCCCTTGATCTCGCGGAACTGGCGCCGCACTTCTTCGACCACCGCGCCAGCCGAGCGACCCACCGCTTCCATGGCCATGGCGCCAAACAAGTAGGGGATCAGGCCGCCGATGAACAGGCCCACGATCACCATCGGGTCAGACAAGTCAAAGCTGACCGACTTGCCGTAGGTCTCAAGTTTGTGGGTGTAGTCTGCAAACAGCACCAGCGAGGCCAAACCGGCCGAGCCGATGGCGTAGCCTTTGGTCACGGCCTTGGTGGTGTTACCCACCGCATCCAGCGGGTCGGTGACGTCGCGCACGCTGCTGGGCAGCTCGGCCATTTCGGCGATGCCGCCGGCGTTGTCGGTGATCGGGCCATAAGCGTCCAGGGCCACCACAATGCCGGCCATGCTCAGCATGGCGGTGGCGGCCACCGCCACGCCGTACAGCCCGGCCAGCGCATAACTGGCGATGATGGCTACGCAAACCGACAGCACCGGCCAGGCGGTGGACTTCATCGACACGCCGATGCCGGCGATGATGTTGGTGGCGTGCCCGGTGGTCGAAGCCTGGGCCACGTGTTTGACCGGTCCGTAGTCGGTGCCGGTGTAGTACTCGGTGATCCAGACCAGCGCAGCGGTCAGCGCCAGACCCACCACGCAAGCCCCCAACAGGGCCACGCGGGATCCTTCGGCCTTGATGGCGTTGTCGGGCATCAGCGTCCAGGTGACCCCGGCAAAAGCGATCAGGCTGAGCACACCCGCCACGATCAGGCCCTTGTAGAGCGCTGGCATCACGTTTTTCATGCCGGGGCTGGCTTTGACGAAGAAGCAGCCGATGATGGAGGCGATGATCGACACCCCCCCCAGTGCCAGCGGGTATAAAACCGCTTGAGTGGGGGCGGCGGCCACCATCAGGGCCCCCAGCACCATGGTGGCAATCAGGGTCACCGCATAGGTCTCGAACAAGTCGGCGGCCATGCCGGCACAGTCGCCCACGTTGTCGCCGACGTTGTCGGCGATCACCGCCGGATTGCGCGGATCGTCTTCCGGGATGCCGGCTTCGACCTTGCCCACCAGATCAGCCCCCACATCGGCCCCTTTGGTGAAGATGCCGCCGCCCAGTCGGGCAAAAATGGAAATCAACGAAGAGCCGAAGGCCAGCCCGATCAGCGGATTGAGCAGGTTGGCCAGGTTTTTGTCGGGGGTCAGGTTGCCGTTGCCGACCAAAAACCAATAAAAGCCCCCCACACCCAGCAAGCCCAGCCCCACGACCAGCATGCCTGTGATGGCGCCGCCTTTGAAGGCCACGTCCAAAGCGGGCGCGATGCCGCCGGTCGCTGCCTGGGCGGTGCGCACATTGGCGCGCACCGATACGTTCATGCCAATGAAGCCACAAGCGCCCGAGAGCACGGCACCGATGACAAAGCCGATGGCCGTGGTCATCCCTAAAAAGACACCCATCAGAACCGCCAAAACCACCCCCACCATGGCGATGGTGCGGTACTGGCGCGCCAGGTAGGCGGCTGCGCCTTGTTGGATGGCGTTGGCGATTTCCTGCATGCGGGGATTGCCCGCGTCAAGGCGCAAGATCGAGGATCGGGCCCAAAAGCCATAGATGACTGCGATGATGCCGCACGCCATGGCGAGCATCAGGGCGGTGTTGCCAGACATAAAAATCTCCTTGTTGTGTTTGTCGTCAGGTGAGGAACGCACGCCGGACATGTCGTCCCTCGACTGCGTTGCTTCCTCAGCCTCATCAGGAGCTGATTGGCCAACAGAGCCAATTTAGCCTTTTTTGGGGCATTTGTGACCCCTCGAAAGCCCCATGCAAGTAAAATGAGGGTTAATCCTGATCCATCGTTCTTCACTTTTCTTCAAAAAACAATGTCACTCGATAACGTCACCGCAGGCAAAAACGCCCCGAACGAATTCAACGTCATCATCGAAATCCCCATGAACGCCGACCCGATCAAATACGAGGTCGACAAAGAGACCGGCGCCATTTTTGTGGACCGCTTCATGAGCACCGCCATGCACTACCCGACCAACTACGGTTATGTGCCCAAGACCCTGAGCGGTGACGGCGATCCGGTGGATGTGCTGGTCATCACCCCCGTTCCGTTGATCCCCGGCGTGGTAGTGACCTGCCGCCCGATCGGCATTTTGAAGATGGAAGACGAAGCCGGCATGGACGCCAAAGTGCTGGCCGTGCCGACCGACAAGATTTTGTCGATCTATACCCAGTGGCAAAAGCCCGAAGACCTCAACCCGATGCGCCTGAACACCATCGCCCACTTCTTCGAGCACTACAAAGACCTCGAAAAAGGCAAGTGGGTCAAGGTGCTGGGCTGGGAAGGCCCCGATGCCGCCCGCACCGAAGTGCGCGAAGGCATGGAAGCCTACGCCAAGCAAAACGGCTGAGCGGGGAGGGCTGCCCCTGAAGAGGCGGGCAGTCTGTACTGGTCACTGCCCGTGGCGGCTAAGCTGCTCGGCAAGGTTGTTCAATGGAAGTCCTCAATTGAACGGGCGAAAAACATCAGAAATTTGGCGGGCATCCAGGATGTTTTCGGTCCATTGCTTGAGTTCGGCATCGCTCGCCAGATCCAGCTTTTGAAGGATGTCGGCGGGCAAGGGCCCAAAGCGTTTGACCATCTGAAGCGACAAAAACTCCAGTCGGCCCTGGCTCAAACCTTGGCTCAGACCTTGGCTCAGACCTTGGCTCAGACCTTGGCTCAGTCCCTGACTGAGTCCCTCCATTCGGCCTTCGGCACGTTGCTGCTTTTTGTAGTTTTCGAAGACGCGTTTCATGTTCATGCTCAACTCCTCATAGGTTTGTATGGCATCAGACAGCAATGGGTTTCGGTCACTGTTTTTTAACCGATTTCTAATCCAGTTGAGCCAGGGACGATACAGCGGTTGGTCGGGCTTGA